>Ga0116227_10000468_pt1 | contig 78370 bp, 73 predicted proteins | sample S1TSphgellanicum_FD_89693 | JGI IMG/M metagenome (GOLD analysis project Ga0116227, IMG submission 89693) | Host-associated microbial communities from peat moss isolated from Minnesota, USA - S1T2_Fb - Sphagnum magellanicum MG | ecosystem: Host-associated > Plants > Peat moss > Unclassified...
ATCGGGCCAGTCATCGGTAATGACCCATGTCGAAAGATCGTGCCTGGGCGGTCGGCCCGGTATCGGCCAGGGGCGGCCCAACAGGGCTTCGAGTTGTTCTGACGCGCTGGGCGGACGGGGTTTGCGGGTGCGAGGCATCCGGGGAGAATCGTCCCGCCGTGGCGCTGCGCCCATAGCCGATCCGTACGCCACAGCCCCCTGGGCGCTCTGGCGTGCAAAGACAGGCTGCCGCCAGCGCTGGCGTGCTGGTGGTCAGGCAAGAGTATACGCATGGTGTTGATCATAGTGAGTTTCATCAGCGCCAGTCCGGTTGCGCAGCCATACATCGAAAGTCAGCGCTTGGGGCAACCTGGGCCGTGACGTTGCGAGTGTGCGCAAGGCGTTCGAAGCCATGTTAAACGAGATGGGCCTTCCTCGCGACCGTGATACGGGACCAAAACTCATCCGGCGCTCTGTTTCACAGATCGCCCGGCCGCGCATCGGCGAGGAGCGGTGGCGCCAAGGTGAGATCATGCTGGGCCACCAAAAGGCCAGCACCAGCGACATTTATGCGCTGTTCGATCCGGCCAATTTGGGCCTCGCTTTGGCCGTTACGGAGCAGATTATCGAAGAGATCGAAACGCTCACGCCGGGGGCGTTCACCGGAACGACACCGGACACAAATTTGATTTCCCACGAAGGGAGAAGCTAAATGTTCAGCAAAAACAGTGAGATAATTGGTCGGGGAGAGAGGATTCGAACCTCCGGCCCCTGCCTCCCGAAGACAGTGCTCTACCAGGCTGAGCTACTCCCCGACCGATCGGCAAACCGTGTGGCGATGACCACCCGGCTGCGAGGCAGGCGCGCCCTATAGGCAGCGGTTTCGGACGTGGCAAGCGGTGAAAACGGGATTTGGGCAAAAAGTCGGGCGAAGCAGGTATTTCCCATAAAAAGCGTGGGATTGCGCTTGGGTGAGCGGGGTTGGCGGGTTAGATACGATCCATGGCCGCGCCGCATTACGAACAGCAGTATCTCGATCTCATGCGCCAGATCTGGACGCAGGGGGATGAACGGGTCGATCGCACCGGGGTGGGGACGCGGTCGGTGTTTGGCGCGCGGCTGCGGTTTGACCTCTCGGACGCCCGGGTGCCGTTGCTGACCACCAAGCGGGTGTTCTGGAAAACCGCGACGCGCGAATTCCTGTGGTTTCTGACCGGCGACACCAACATCCGCGCCTTGTGTGCGCAGGGCGTTGAAATCTGGACCGACTGGCCGCTGGCGCGGTACATTCGCGAAACGGGGCAGGCGATCGATCGCGCGGCGTTTTCGCGGGCAATTGTCGCGGATGCCGACTTTGCCGCGCGCTGGGGCGATCTCGGGCCGGTCTATGGCAAGCAATGGGTCGACTGGCCGGTCTATGATCCGGCTGGCGACGGGCTGTTCCGCCAGCGTGCGCACGGGGTGAACCAGGTCGCAGATCTGGTCCACGGTCTGCGCAGCAATCCGGGCAGCCGGCGGCATATTGTCGAAGGCTGGAACGTGGCCGAACTGGACGCGATGGCATTGCCGCCGTGCCACAAGACCTATCAGTTCCATGTCGCCGACGGCCGGTTGTCGGGACTGCTGTACCAGCGCAGTTGCGATGTCGCGCTCGGCCTGCCGTTCAATCTGTGGGGTGCGGCGTTGTTCATTCGCATGCTGGCGCAGCAATGCGACCTGGAGCCGGGCGAACTGGTGTGGATGGGCGGCGACACCCACCTGTATCTCAACCACGCCAACCTGGTGGAAGCGCAACTGGCGCGGCGGCCGCAAGGATCGCCCAGGCTGACGCTGGCACGTCGGCCGGACAGTGTGTTCGATTACACCATCGATGATTTTGCAGTGCACGATTACCACCCGCAGGGGCATCTGGCCGCGCCGGTTGCGGTCTGATGGATACGATTGACCCTTGCTTATCGCGGTAATATAATTACGTCTGCATGAAATATTCCGTCTCCTCCCGAGTCCCGGCAGGCACGGTTTGCGGAGCAGGATCTGGATGACCAAGGGCAATCTTCCAAAGTTGTCGCTGCATGTGCCAGAGCCGCCGTATCGCCCCGGCGATCCGGTGGATTTCACCGCGTTGGCCGTGCCGCCGGCAGGCGCACAACCCCGGCCTGATGAAACTTGCGCAGCGGACGAAACCCATCCGCTTTGCCTCGATCTGGTGCGCGTGCTGGGCGACGATGATCGCGCGCACGGGCCGTGGGACCCAAAGCTGGATGCAGCCACCCTGATCCGCATGTTGCGGCTGATGGCACTGACCCGCGCGTTCGATGCGCGGATGGTGCGCGCGCAGCGGCAGGGCAAGACCAGCTTTTACATGAAGTCGACCGGCGAAGAGGCCACTGCGGTCGCCACCGCGCTGGCGCTGGCCGGGGATGACATGGTCTTTCCCAGCTATCGCCAGCAGGGGCTGTTCATCGCGCGCGGCTATCCGTTGGTCGAGATGGTCAACCAGATCTATTCCAACCGCGCCGACAAGCTGAAAGGTCGTCAATTGCCGATCATGTATTCGGCGCGGGCGCAGTCGGTGTTTTCGATTTCGGGAAACCTTGCCACGCAATTGCCGCAGGCGGTGGGCTGGGCCATGGCGAGCGCCATTCGGGGCGACAGCCGGATTGCCAGCACGTTTGTCGGCGAAGGGTCGAGCGCAGAGGGTGACTTTCACTCCGCGCTGACGTTCGCGGCGGTCTACAACGCGCCGGTGGTGTTCAATCTGGTCAACAACCAGTGGGCGATTTCCAGCTTTTCGGGGTTCGCCGGGGCAGAGCGGACGACCTTTGCCGCGCGCGCGATCGGCTATGGCATTGCCGGGTTGCGCATCGACGGCAACGATCCGCTGGCGGTGTTCGCCGCGGTTCGCTGGGCCGCCGATCGCGCCCGCGCCAATTGCGGCCCGACGCTGATCGAACATTTCACCTATCGCGCCGAGGGGCATTCGACTTCGGACGATCCGGGCCAGTACCGCTCTGCCGCAGAAGGCGCCGAATGGCCGCTGGGCGATCCGATCGACCGGTTGATGCGTCATCTGATCGCGCTGGGCGCCTGGGATGCCGACCAACAGGCGGCGATGGATGCCGAAGTCGATGCCGAGGTGCGCGCGGCGGTGCGCGCGGCAGAGGTCAACGGCACGCTGGGGCAGGGGTTGCACCACCCGTTCCGCACGATGTTCGAGGACGTGTTCGAAACGCTGCCCTGGCATCTGGCCGAACAGAGCGAACAGGCGATCCACGAACGCCAGGTCAAATGGCCCGACTGGAGCGATGACGCCGATGTGGGGGATGCACGATGAGCGATCACACCGTGTTGCCCGGCAAGCGCATGACGATGATCGAGGCGATCAACGATGCGCTCGACGTGATGATGGCGCGCGACCCGATGGTGGTCGTGCTGGGCGAAGATGTCGGCTATTTCGGCGGGGTGTTCCGCGCCACGGCGGGCCTGCAGGCGAAATACGGCAAGACCCGCGTGTTTGACACGCCGATATCCGAATGCGGGATCATTGGCGTGGCGGTCGGGATGGGGGCCTATGGCTTGCGCCCGGTGCCCGAAATCCAGTTCGCCGACTATATCTATCCCGGCCTTGACCAACTCGTGTCCGAGGCGGCGCGGCTGCGGTATCGCTCGGCGGGGGAATTCATCGCGCCGATGACAGTGCGTTCCCCGTTCGGTGGAGGCATTTTCGGCGGCCAGACTCACAGCCAAAGCCCCGAGGCGCTGTTCACCCATGTCGCCGGGCTGAAGACCGTGGTGCCGAGCACCCCGCACGATGCCAAGGGGCTGTTGATCGCCGCGATCGAGGACAATGATCCGGTCATCTTCTTCGAACCCAAGCGGCTTTATAACGGTCCGTTCAGCGGCCATTACGACGAACCGGCCGTGCCCTGGGCACGTCACGCCGACAGCTTTGTTCCCGCAGGGCATTATCGCGTGCCGCTGGGCCAGGCGCGGGTGGTTCGCGAAGGCCAGGCGGTGACGGTGCTGGCCTATGGCACGATGGTCCATGTCGCGCGCGAAGTGGCAGAGCGGCAGGGGATCGATGCCGAAGTGATTGATTTGCGCACGCTCGTCCCGCTCGACATCGCAACGATCGAGGCCTCGGTCAACAAGACCGGGCGCTGCATGGTGCTGCACGAGGCGACGCGGACCGGCGGGTTTGGCGCCGAACTGGCCGCGCTGGTGCAGGAACGCTGTTTCTATGCGCTGGAGGCGCCGGTCGAACGCGTTACCGGGTTCGACACGCCCTATCCCCACAGCCTGGAATGGGCCTATTTTCCCGGCCCGGTGCGGATTGGCGAGGCATTTGCCCGCCTGATCGCTGCATGACCCCCTTTGTTGCACGGAAGACCGCGCCATGAGCCGTTATACCTTTCGCCTTCCCGACATCGGTGAAGGCATTGCCGAAGCCGAAATCGTCGCCTGGCACGTGACCGTCGGCGACGTCATTGCCGAGGACGGCCGACTGGCCGATGTCATGACCGACAAGGCGACGGTCGAAATGGAAAGCCCGGTGGCAGGCCGGGTGGTCGAAGTGGCCGGCGAAGTCGGCGACCGCGTGGCGATCGGATCGCCGCTGGTCGTGATCGAAACCGAGGGCGAAGAGGCCGAAGCGCCACCGGCGCCCGTCGCCGCAGCGCCGGTCGAGGCGCCGGTTGCGCCAAAAGCTGTGCCCGTTGCCGCACCTGCTGTCGCACCCGCACCTGCTGCCGCGCCGGTTGTCGTCGTACCTGCTGCGCCGGCCGCACGGGTTCTGGCCAGCCCGGCCGTGCGGGCGCGCGCCAAGGATCTCGGCATCGACCTGGCGCGCGTTCATCCCGGTCCCGAAGGGCGCGTGCGCCACGCCGATCTCGATCGCTTCATCGCCTACAACGCCGGCGGCGGCTATGCCCCGGCGGGCGCGACACGCGGGGACGAGGCGATCAAGGTCATCGGCCTGCGCCGCCGGATCGCCGAAAACATGGCGGCGGCAAAGCGGCACATCCCGCATTTTACCTATGTCGAGGAAATCGACGTGACCGATCTGGAGCGCACGCGCGCGGACCTGAACGCCGCGCATGCCGGGCGGGGCAAGCTGACCCTGCTGCCGTTCCTGATCACCGCGATTTGTCGCGCGGTGCCCGATTTTCCGATGATCAACGCCCGCTATGATGACGAAGCGGGCGTCGTCACGCGCCATGGCGCGGTGCATCTGGGGCTGGCGACGCAGACTCCGGGCGGGCTGATGGTGCCGGTGATTCGCGACGCGCAAAGCCTGAACTTGTGGCAGTTGGGCAAAGAGATCGCGCGACTGGCCGATGCGGCGCGCAATGGCTCGATCGCGGTCGGCGAATTGTCGGGATCGACCTTGACTGTGACCAGCCTTGGCCCGCTGGGTGGCGTGGCGACCACCCCGGTGATCAACCGGCCGGAAGTCGCGATCATCGGCCCCAACCGCATCATCGAGCGGCCGATGTTCGTACCAGACGGCATGGGCGGCGAACGCGTCGCCAAGCGCAAGCTGATGAACCTGTCGATCAGTTGCGACCACCGTGTGGTCGATGGCTGGGACGCCGCCAGCTTTGTCCAGGCGCTGCGCCGGCTGATCGAGACGCCGACGCTGTTGCTGGTGGGTTAGCGCACTACGCCGCGATAGGTGATCTGGCCGCCGCCCACCGCGCGCGAGGCGGGTATGTGCCAGCGCAGGTGTGTCACGTCTTCGGGTAGGGCATGGCGCCAGCCGCCCTCGTCGTGGACCATCAGGCCCGCCAAGGCGCCCCAGGTGCGGCCATCGTCGACGGAGACTTCGTCGCTGGCGCCGCCGGGTTGCCAGGCGACGCTGCGGGGCACCGGGTTGGTCACCACAAAGCCGTTGGGATCGCCGCCGCTCCAACTGACCACGAAGACCAGCCGGTCGCCCGAATGGAGTTCATCGGCGCGTTCGAGCACGCGCGCGGTGCGGCCGCCGGGCGCCGGTTCGAACCGTTCGACAAACACGTCTCCGGCCAATTGGACCCGCGCCGCGTGTGAAGGGGTATCGGGGGCATGGTAGGCGACCGGACTGGTCGCCGCGACTGCAACCGCAGGCAGCGTAACCGCCGTCCCGGCGATGATCCGCAAGGTCTTGCGCAGCACAGAAATGGCCTCCGTCACGACCGACGGCGATCGCGTTTCCACGGGAATTGATGGCCTGTCGTGGCAAACATCCGGTTAACGCGCCACGCGCCGCCGCATCGTGGAAAAAACTTTTTGCGGCTTTGTTGACAGTGCCATTTCGGTGCCATAGAGGCGCGGCTCCCAAGCGGAAACGCGGGTGTAGCTCAGTTGGTTAGAGTGCCGGCCTGTCACGCCGGAGGTCGCGGGTTCAAGTCCCGTCACTCGCGCCATTTCTGCTTTGGGACAAGACCATGCGTTAGCGGGTGTAGCTCAGTTGGTTAGAGTGCCGGCCTGTCACGCCGGAGGTCGCGGGTTCAAGTCCCGTCACTCGCGCCATGGTTCTTGTGCAGGTTTGGGCCGAGGCGATCGCCCGACGGCCGTCAGCCAAGCCTGCGGGCCTTCAGCCAAATCGCCCGGTTTCCATCCAGATCATGAAACGTCGCAGCGGCAGCAGCCAGATCGTGCCCAACACGATATAGGCCAGCATCTGCGCCAACACCGGCAAATGGCCGATCGGCTCGGCCAGTCTGGCCACCAGGCCGGCATAGAGCGCCAGCCCCAGAATCAGCGCGATGATCCCCGCCGGTTTGCGCCAGGTCGGGCGCAGGCGGTCGCTATCGGGATCAAGCATCGTCATTGTCGCCTCCGCCAAACGGACCGTACAAGCGTGTCGGGGTAACCACGGCGGCCAGCGCGCGGTCATGCGCTTCGCGCGGCAAGGCCTCGACCAACTGGCAGTCCCAGGCGAGGCCGATCGCCGGAACTTGCGGGTGCGCTGCCAGCCAGCGGTCATAGTGCCCGCCGCCCTGACCCAGCCGGCCGCCGTCGGCGGTAAAGCCCACCAGCGGCACGAACAGCAGATCGGGCACGACAGCTTCGGCCGAGGCCGCGGGCTGGGCAATGCCATAGGGCCCAGGTTCGAGCAGTTCGTCGAGGTGCGGCGAATTCCAGCGACGGAATTCCATCGCGCTGTCGCGCGTGCCAAACCATGGCAGCGCGATCGTGTGCCCCGCTTCGTGAAAATGGCGCGCATAGCCTGCGGCCGGTGCTTCGCCCATTCCCGCGATATAGAGACCGATCGTTGCGCCTGGCGGCACCAGTCTGGACAGCGCGGCCGGCGGGCGCATCAACACCAGCGCGCGGATGCGCGGATCAAGCGCGGCAGCATGCGCGCGGCGTGCCGCGCGCAGCGCCTTGCGCAAGGCCGGCTTCGACAACTGGGCGTTATCGCCTTCGCTCACCGGGCGTGCCCCTGTCTTCAAATATAACGGATGGGTGACGGGCCCACCATGGGTCGTTTGCTCGGAAAATCCTCTGACGCGTAACGTCAGGTGGGGACCGTGTGTCCGGGACCAAGATCCCGGCCAGGGACAGCCCCCTCGGATTGCTTATAGCCTCAGGGATGTTCATGCGGCTCGTGCCGGGCAGAACCCGTCACCTCCCTATCTAGGGTGCAATGTCCGATTGCTCAAGCCGCGCGGCAAGCTTTTCTACCCGATCCGCCAATGCGGCGAGGCGCGTCAGCACTTGCGGGTCGATTTGTGCGGGCTCCGGCTCGGATCGTGCGGGTTCCGGCGCAGGCGCAGGCTGGGGAGGCGGTGGGGGCGCCGCGTTTTGCAGGGCATCGAGTTCGTCGGCCAGCACCAGCGCGGTAACCAGCATCATGCGCGCCTCGGTCTGACCGTGGGCAAGACCCAGCTTGCTGACCCGTTCGTCGACCATCGCCGCCAGCTTGCGCAAGTGCGCCTCTTCGCCCGGCGCGATCGACAGCACGTGGTTGCGGCCGGCGATGACCAGTGAAATGTTGCGGTTGGCAGGCCCGTTCACGGCTTTTGCGGCAAGTTGGCGAGCAACAGGTCAAGCTGTTGCAGTTCGTTGCTGACCGTATCCTTCAGCCGGCGGTGGCGAAGTTTCAGCGCGGTCATTTCGGCAATTTCCGCTTCGCGCGCGGTGGCGGCACGTTCAAGCCGGTCCAGCGCGAGCGCGATCCGGTGGAGTTCGTCATCAAGACTTGGGGTCGTCATGTTTCCTTGGCTAGCACATCGGGCGGGGCGTGCAAGCGCTGCCGGACCACGGCTGGGAATCGCCTTCGCAACTGTCGCCGCCATTAAGCATGGTTGACATGAGGCGCGCTTTTCCGCCAATGCATAGGAATGCGTAAAACGGGCGACAGGGCGCAAGAGGGGGTTTCGGCGTGGCCTTGACGGGGGTGGCGCCCTGTCCCAAGAGGCCGCAGCCGAATCAGACATGTCGCGCGCAAGGCTTGGCGCGCTGGAAAGGTTACTCACCCGGTATGACCCAGGAAATCCAATCGCTCGCGCAGCGTGATCTGCCGGGGCTTTCGCCCATGGCGAACGCCATCCGCGCGCTGGCGATGGACGCAGTCCAGTCCGCCAACTCCGGCCACCCCGGCATGCCGATGGGCATGGCCGATGTCGCGACCGTGTTGTGGACGGATTTTCTGAAGTTCGATCCATCGGCGCCGCGCTGGGCCGACCGCGACCGCTTTGTGCTGTCGGCGGGCCACGGCTCGATGCTGATTTACGCGCTGCTCTATCTGTCGGGCTATGACTCGCCGACGATCGACGACATCCGCAATTTCCGCCAGCTTGGCAGCGTCTGCGCCGGGCATCCGGAAAACTTTCTGATCCCCGCGATCGAATGCACCACCGGGCCGCTTGGCCAGGGTGTGGCAATGGCGGTCGGCATGGCGATGGCCGAGCGTCATATGAATGCCGTGTTCGGCAACGATCTGGTCGACCACCGCACCTGGGTGATCGCCGGCGACGGCTGCCTGATGGAAGGCATCAACCACGAGGCTGTCGGCCTCGCCGGGACGCTCGGGCTTGGCCGGCTGAACGTGCTGTGGGACGACAATCGCATCACCATCGACGGCGATGCCAGCCTGTCGACCAGTGAAGATGTCGCTGCACGCTATCGCGCCAGTGGCTGGCATGTCGCGTCCTGCGATGGGCACGATTTTGCCGATATCGCCCGTGCGCTTGCCGAAGCCGCCGCCGACCCGCGCCCGTCGCTCGTCGCCTGCCGCACGCTGATCGGCAAAGGCGCTCCCAACAAGCAGGGCGGCCACAATGTCCACGGCAGCCCGCTGGGCGCCGACGAAATCGCCGCGACCCGCGCCAATCTGGGCTGGACCGCAGCGCCGTTCGAAGTGCCTGCCGATATCCTCGGCGCCTGGCGCGCGACCGGCGAACGCGGTCGCGCCACGCATGCCGCGTGGGAGGCCAGAACCGCCGCCCATCCGCAGCGCGCCGAATTCGACCGGCGCATGGCTGGCGAACTGCCGCCGCTGGCAGAGGCCGAGGCTGCGTTTGCCGGCTGGCTGGAAAGCCCGCGCAAGCTCGCGACGCGCAAGGCTTCGGAGCTTTCGCTCGACGTGCTTGCGCCTTTGGTGCCCGACTTGTTCGGGGGCTCGGCCGATCTTACCGGATCGGTCTTTACCAAAGTTGCGGCAACGCCGACGTTCGTCCAGCAGGCCTATGGCGGGCGCCATGTTCATTACGGCATCCGCGAATTCGGCATGGCCGCGGCGATGAACGGCGCCGCCTTGCATGGCGGGGTGATCCCCTATGGCGGCACATTCCTGGTGTTTTCCGACTATTGCCGCAATGCCATCCGCCTTTCGGCATTGCAGCATGCGCGCGTCGTCTATGTGCTGACGCACGATTCGATCGGTCTCGGCGAAGACGGACCGACGCACCAGCCGATCGAACATGTGATGAGCCTGCGGTTGATCCCCAATCTCCAGGTGTTCCGCCCGGCCGACATCATCGAAACGGCGGAATGCTGGCAGATCGCGCTGGCCAGTCCGCACACGCCCTCGGTGCTGGCTCTGTCGCGCCAGAATCTGCCGCAACTGCGCCAGGCAAACACCGGAAATGCCAGCGCAAAAGGCGCATACCGGCTGATCACGGCAAGCGCCCCGCGCAAGGTCGTACTGATCGCGACCGGTTCGGAAGTCGAAATCGCCGTTGCCACCGCTGCCGCGCTCGAAGCGCAAGGAATCGGTGCCGACGTGGTGTCGATGCCGAGTTGGGAACTGTTCGATGCGCAAGACCCGGCCTATCGCGCCGATGTCCTGCCGGCGGATGTCCTGAAGGTGTCGATCGAGGCCGGCGTTACGCTTGGTTGGCAGAAATACGTCTTCGACGGGCTGTCCATCGGCATCGACAGCTTTGGCGCGTCGGCACCCGCCGATATACTCTACGAGCACTTCGGGCTTACCGCGGACAAGATCGTTCCGCGAATTCTCGCAAGAATCTGATCGGGTTAACAGGAGATTTGAACATGGCGATCAAGGTCGCAATCAACGGTTTCGGACGTATTGGGCGCAACGTGGCGCGCGCCATTCTCGAACGTCCCGACAGCGGGCTCGATCTTGTTGCGATCAACGATCTGGCCAGCCCGGCGGCCAATGCCTTGTTGTTCAAACGTGACAGCGTGCACGGCGCCTATGCCGGCACCGTCGAAGTCGACGGCAGTGACCTGGTCATCGACGGCAAGCGCATCAAGGTGACCGCCGAGCGCGATCCCGCCAAGTTGCCCCACGCTGCCGACGGAATCGATATTGCGCTGGAATGCACCGGTTTCTTCGCCGACCGCGATGGCGGGCAAAAGCACCTCGATGCGGGTGCGAAGCGCGTGCTGATCTCGGCCCCGGCCAAGAATGTCGACCTGACCGTGGTCTATGGCGTCAACCACGACCGGCTGACCGCCGCCGATCTGATCGTGTCGAACGCGTCGTGCACCACGAACTGCCTCGCGCCGTTTGCCAAAGTGCTGAACGATGCGATCGGGATCGAACGCGGTCTGATGACGACGATCCACAGCTATACCAACGACCAGAAGATTCTCGACCAGATCCATTCGGACCCGCGCCGTGCCCGCGCCGCGGCAATGAGCATGATCCCGACCACCACCGGCGCCGCGCGCGCGGTCGGCGAAGTGCTGCCCGAACTGAAGGGCAAGCTCGACGGTTCGGCGATCCGCGTACCGACCCCCAACGTCTCGGTGGTCGACCTGACCTTTACGCCAAAGCGCGACACCACCGTGGCCGAAGTCAACGCCTTGCTCAAGGCCGCCGCCGAAGGCCCGTTGAAGGGCGTGCTGGCCTATACCGAGGAACCGCTGGTCTCGATCGATTTCAACCACGATTCGGCCTCATCGACGATCGACAGCCTGGAAACCACGGTGTTGGACGGCAAGCTGGTGCGCGTGCTGTCCTGGTACGACAACGAATGGGGCTTTTCCAACCGCATGGTCGATACCGCCGGCGTCATCGGCAGCCTGATCTGACCCGATACCGATAGACCCCTCCCCTGAAGGGGTGGGGTCGGGGAGGGGTGTGCGACATCCGATCTGTCGCGCGCCCCGCAGGCCTCGCACACCCCCACCCAACCCTTCACCCTTCGGGGGAGGGCTTATTGCAATCAGGACACGATGATGAGCTTCAAGACGCTGGATGATATCGGCGACGTGGCCGGCAAGGCCGTGCTGGTGCGCGAAGATCTCAACGTGCCGATGGCCGATGATGCGGTTACCGACGACACCAGGCTGCGTGCCACGGTCGCGACTTTGGCCGAACTGGCTGACAAGGGTGCCCGCGTGCTGGTGCTGGCGCATTTCGGCCGGCCCAAAGGTGAGCGCAGCCAGGCCAATTCACTGATCCAGATTGTCCCGGCGTTGCAGTCGGTTCTGGGCCGTCCGGTCGGCTTCATCGCCGATTGCGCGGGGGCAGAGGCCGAGGCTGCGGTCGCCGCGCTGACCCCCGGTTCGGTTACCGTGCTGGAAAATACCCGCTTTCACGTGGGCGAGGAAAAGAACGATCCGGCGCTGGTGGCGGCGATCGCGCGGCTCGGCGATGCTTATGTCAACGACGCGTTCTCTGCCGCCCATCGCGCCCATGCCTCGACCGAAGGGCTGGCGCACGTGCTGCCGGCCTATGCCGGACGCGCCATGCAGGCAGAGCTTGAAGCGCTGGAAAAGGCGCTGGGCAAACCCGAACAACCGGTCGCGGCGGTGGTCGGCGGGGCGAAGGTGTCAACCAAGCTCGACGTGCTGACCCATCTGGTCGACAAGGTCGATCACCTGATCATCGGCGGCGGCATGGCCAACACGTTCCTGGCCGCGCGCGGTGTCGATGTCGGCAAGTCGCTGTGCGAACACGATCTGAAAGACACCGCGGACGCCATCCTCGACGCTGCGGACAAGGCCGGATGCACGGTGCACCTGCCTTATGACGCACTGGTGGCCACGCAATTTGCCGCCAATCCGACTTCGCTGCGGATTGCCAACGTGCACGAAATCGCCGCCGACGAGATGATCCTCGACGTTGGACCGCAGGCGACCGAGGCGCTGGCCGACGTGCTGAAGACGTGCCGCACGCTGGTGTGGAACGGTCCGCTGGGCGCGTTCGAGATTGCTCCGTTCGACACTGCGACTGTCGCGCTGGCGCGATCTGCGGCCGCGCTGAGCAAGGAAGGCGCGCTGGTTTCGGTGGCCGGTGGCGGGGATACCGTGGCCGCGCTCAACCATGCCGGGGTGGCAGGCGATTTCTCGTATGTCTCAACCGCCGGCGGGGCCTTCCTCGAATGGATGGAAGGCAAGGAACTGCCCGGCGTTGCGGCGCTTACCCGCTGAATCGGGGGGGTGCGGCGGATGCCGTGGTGGTTCCGCCGTCGGCCGCAGCCGGTTCGCGCAGCAGCGGGACCAGCAGCGCGTTCAGGCCATCCAGCGTGAACGCGCCGGCGCGCGCGTAACGAACCACCCCCTGGCGATCGATCACAAAATTGGTCGGCACGCCTTCCATCGGCTCGTAAGGGCCCTTGAGCCGGTGCAGCGGGACGATCGCCATCGCCGCAAACAGTTTGCGCATCTGATATTCGGGGATCGAATCCTCGGTCGTCGCCGCCAGCACGACCAGCCCGTGTTCCTTTTGCGCGCGGTAATACGAATCGAGCAGTGGCAATTCCTTGCGGCACGGCCCGCACCAGGTCGCCCAGAAATTGATCACCACGACCTGGCCCCGTAACGAAGCGAGATCGAATTTTGCGCCCTGGACGGTCACGAATTGTGCGTTGGGCGCGGTCTGGCCGACTGTCGGCGCGGCCGCCTGCGCGCTGAACGGCGCGAGCAAAAGGGTTATAGCGGCAAGGGCAAGCGTGCGCATCGGAACCTCGACAGGTTGCAGCTGCGATGATCACGCCCGAGTTTTCGAGCGCCGTCAAGCGACCAGTGTAGCCCGATCAAAAACGCCGACCCAATTCGGACGCAAAAGGATGGCCGGCTTGTGTTGCACTGCAAACGGCAAGGCGCTAAGACAGGCCAAACGCATACCTATGCGCTCGTGTCGCCTGCGCGTCGGCATTGAAGGAAAGCACGGAAAAACGCCCATGACCAACGCTGAACAGACCGCCAAGATTGCCGCAGGCAAAGGGTTTATCGCCGCGCTCGATCAATCCGGCGGTTCGACGCCAAAGGCGTTGAAGGGCTATGGCATCGACGAAGGGGCATGGTCGAACGAGACCGAGATGTATGCGTTGATCCACGCCATGCGGGCCCGCATCATCACTTCGCCGGTGTTCACCGGTGACAAGGTCCTTGCCGCGATCCTGTTCGAACGCACCATGGATGGCACGATCGACGGTCAGCCGGTGCCAAGCGTCCTCAACGCCAAGGGCGTCGTGCCGTTCATCAAGATCGACAAGGGTCTTGAGGACGAAGCCGATGGCGTCCAGTTGTTGAAGCCGATTCCGGGTCTTGGTGACTTGCTCGCGCGCGCCAAGGGGCTGGGCGTGTTCGGCACCAAGGAACGTTCGGTGATCAATTCGGCCAATGCGACGGGGATCGCCGCCGTGGTCAGGCAGCAGTTCGAACTGGCCAACGATGTGCTCGCCGCCGGGCTGATGCCGATCATCGAACCCGAAGTGAACATCAAGAGCGCGACGCGTCAGGATTGTGACACCCTGCTGCTTCAGGAAATCCTGGTCGCGCTTGACGCGCTGCCCAGCGGTGTTCAGGTCATGCTGAAGCTGTCGCTGCCGGTCGTGCCGGGCACATTCGATCCGCTGGTGGCGCACCCCGGTGTGCTGCGCGTGGTCGCGCTGTCGGGCGGGTACGGGCGCACAGAGGCTTGCGCCGAACTGGCCAAGAACGCCGGGATCATTGCCAGCTTCAGCCGCGCGCTGCTCGAAGGCTTGCGCGTGCAGATGACCGATGCCGAGTTCGATGCCGAACTGGGCGAAGCGATCGACGAAATCTATGCCGGATCGACCGTAAAGACTGTGCCGGTCGCCGCCTGAGTTGACGATGAGGATGGAAAAGGCACGCCCCTGACTCCGGAAAACCGGGGCAGGGGCGTTTTTCCTCGCGAAGCTGGGGATTTGCAAAATGGGTGGTTTGGTCTAGCGCACCGCCATGACCGCACCGGATTGCCAGCTTTACCTGATTTCGCCGCTCGATGTGTCGGGCTCGTTTCCCGACCGGTTGATTCGCGCGATCGAGGCGGGGCCGGTGGCCGCGTTCCAGTTTCGTGTCAAAGCGATCGATGAACACGCCGCCGCCCGGCTGGCCGAGCCACTGCTCGAAATCTGCGCCAGCCGCGATGTGGCGTTTATCGTCAACGACTCGATCAGCCTAGCCAAGCGGCTGGGTGCCGACGGCGTCCATCTGGGGCAGGGCGATGGCGAAGTCGCCGATGCGCGCCAGCGGCTCGGGCGCGAGGCGCAGATCGGCGTGACCTGCCACGACAGCCGCCATCTGGCGATGGAGGCGGGCGAGGCAGGGGCCGACTATGTCGCGTTCGGCGCATTCTTCCCGTCTGCCACCAAGGACACCGATCACGTCGCAGACCTGGACCTGCTGCATTGGTGGTCGGGTCTGTTCGAATTGCCGGTGGTGGCGATCGGCGGGATTACGCCGGCCAATTGCGTGCCGCTGGTCGCGGCCGGCGCCGATTTCCTGGCTGTCAGCCACGCGGTCTGGGGCGGTGACGAAGCGCAAGCGGTAGCGGATTTCGGCCGGGCGATTGCCGCCGCCAGCCAGTTGCGGGCTGGCTAGAGGTTTGTTCCCGGAGTTGGTGGTGCTTTATCATTTGGTCACCGTGGACCTGATCCGGGGTGACGGTGGTTTAATGGAACGAACTTCGATTCCACCATACCAGGCTCAGTTTTTGGCGGCATCACTGGTTTCGTCGGTGTCGCGGTATTCATCGGACATCGCGCTGGCACCGCTTTGCCGCACACAACGGTTGGCAGTGCGTTTGCCATCGGCACCGAGCGGATGCAGGATGCCCTGGCCGACGAGCAGGTATTTGCGGCCCCGGAACGGCCCGCCGGTCATCACCAGATCGTTTCCGCGCAGCAGATAGGTGCCGGTCTCACCGGTGCTGGTGCGATAGCTCGAATCGGCAATCACCCGGAAACTGTCCTGCAACTGCTTTACCGCCGGTTTCTCGGCATCGCCTTGCGTCTCGCAGATCCAGTATCCCTTTAGCAGGACGCGCAGGAATCCTCCCGGTGCGGCCTGCGCCGGGGCGGCGCCAAGCACGAGCAGCGCAGTCGCCAGCGAGAATTTGGTGCGTTTCATCACCCGCACCCGCTACCACACGCCAGCGACTTGAAGCAATCGGCCGTAACGGCTAAGGGCCGCCATCGCACCGCGAAGCGTGATGACAAAAGGCGGAAACCGGTTTTTGTCACAAGGCACGCGACCACAAAGACTCAGGCAAGGCTCTTTCCATCATGAAGATCAGCGGCGTGGACATCCGTCCGGGCAATATCCTGGAATACGAAAAGGGCATCTGGAAGGTTGCCAAGACCCAGCATACCCAGCCCGGCAAGGGCGGCGCGTTCATGCAGGTCGAAATGAAAAATCTGATCGACGGGCGAAAGACCAATGTGCGCTTTCGCTCTGCCGACACGGTCGAACGTGTCCGGCTCGACACCAAGGATTTCCAGTTCCTTTATGCCGAGGGCGAGGATCTGGTGTTCATGGACGTCGAAAACTACGACCAGATCACGCTGCCGTCCGATTTGCTCGGCGATGCGGCGGCGTTTCTGCAGGACGGCATGACCGTGCTGTTGGAAATGTACGACGAACGCCCGATCTCGGTGCAGTTGCCCGACCAGGTTGAAGCCACGATTGTCGAAGCGGACGCCGTGGTCAAAGGCCAGACCGCTTCTTCGAGCTATAAGCCGGCGATTCTCGACAACGGCGTGCGCGTGATGGTGCCGCCGCATATCGGCAGCGGCACGCGGATTATTGTCGACGTCTACGATCGCTCTTACGTCAGCAAAGTGGGCTGATCGCATGGCAGCCATTTCCGGCCTGATTCGCGTGATGGAACGCGCCGCCCGCAAGGCCGGTACGCGCTTGCGTCGCGATTTCGGCGAAGTCGAACACCTTCAGGTCAGCCGCAAGGGACCGTCGGACTTCGTGTCGAAGGCGGATCGCAACGCCGAACGCACGATCTATGACGAATTGCTGCTCGCCCGGCCCGACTGGGGCTTTGTCATGGAAGAAGGCGGCACGATCGAGGGCGACCCGACCAAGCCGCGCTGGATTGTCGATCCGCTCGACGGCACGACCAACTTCCTGCACGGCATTCCCCATTTCGCGATCTCGATCGCGGCGCAGGAACCGCTGCTGGACGGGTCAGGCTGGGGCGATGTGATTGCCGGGCTCGTTTATCAGCCGATCACCGACGAAAGTTTCTGGGCGGAAAAATCGCGCGGCGCATGGTTGCAGGACCGCCGTCTGCGTGTCTCGGCCCGGCGCCATCTGGACGAGGCGCTGATCGGCACCGGCATTCCCTTTGCCAACCGGGGCGATGCGCTTCAGTGGATGCGCATCTATCAGGAGCTTGGCCCGCGCGTCGCCGGCATTCGCCGCAACGGCGCCGCCGCGCTTGACCTTGCCTGGGTCGCTGCCGGACGCTTCGACGGGTTTTGGGAAACGGACCTGGCGATCTGGGATTCGGCCGCCGGCTGCTTGCTGGTGCGCGAGGCGGGCGGGTTCGTATCCGACTTCCGCAGCCGCTCGGCGCCGATTTGCGCCGAATCGGTGCTGGCCGGAAACGACGCACTCCACGCAAAACTGCTCAAACTGGTCGGATCAGCGCTCAAGACCGGTTGATCGATCTGAAAAGACCGGCTAACGGCCGGTCGCGGGTATGTGGGGATCTGGCCCCGGCCGGGGCGAGCAGCCCAGCCTGGGCCAGACCCTCACATACCCGCCAGTGCCCCTGTGGTGGAATGGTAGACGCGTCCGACTCAAAATCGGATGGAGAGATCCGTGCCCGTTCGAGTCGGGCCAGGGGCACCACTCTTGCAAAACCGCGCCGGCGTTCACGCCAGCATGGCCCGGTTTTGCCCAACTCATCACCTGTTCATGTGTCGGGTCGGATAACGCACGTCGTTTTCCGGTGCTGCGGTGTAACCGGAACCAGCCTTGCCGCGAATGGCTTCGTGGTGGTGCAGGCTGGCTGCACACCCTGATCTATGGTGGTGGTTTCATGACTTTCGATCGACGGACCATGGTGGCGATGTTGCTGACGGGTGCGGCTGGCGCTGTTGCCGGCCTCGCCCGTGCTGATTCGCGCGCCGGCGCGCCGTTCAACCTCAGCGATGCGCAATGGCGGCAACGGTTGAGCCCGGCGGCCTATCGCGTGCTGCGTCAGGCGGATACCGAACGGCCTTTCACCAGCCCTTTGCTGAACGAACACCGCCATGGCCGGTTTGCCTGTGCGGGATGCGATCTGCCGCTGTTTTCGTGGCAGACCAAGTTTGAAAGCGGCACGGGCTGGCCCAGTTTCTGGCAACCGTTGCCGCACGCGGTCGCCACGAAGACCGACATGTCGTTCGGCGAAACGCGCACCGAGGTGCATTGCCTGCGCTGCCAGGGGCATCTCGGCCACGTGTTTGACGATGGTCCGCCGCCGACCGGCAAGCGCTATTGCATGAACGGCGTCGCACTGGCGTTTCATCCGGGAGCGGCATGATGAAAAGGATGTTTTTCGCCGGCGTGCTCGGGTTGGGCGCAGCGATTTATGCCGCCGTGGGCGTGTCAGGTGCGCCTGCCGCCGCAGTGCCATTTCCCGATCCACCCGCGCAGGCGGTTGCCCCGCACGGCACCCAGGTCGCGGTGCTGGCCGGGGGCTGTTTCTGGGGTATGGAGGGCGTGTTCGAACATGTCCGTGGCGTCAAGTCGGTGACGGCGGGTTATACCGGCGGGACGGCGGCGACGGCCAATTACGAAACGGTGTCGACCGAAACGACCAATCACGCCGAATCCGTCCGCGTCGAATATGACCCGGCCGTCGTCAGCTATGGCCGCCTGCTTGAGGTCTATTTCGCGGCGGCGCACGATCCAACGCAAGTGAATGGCCAATACCCCGATGAAGGGCGCAGCTATCGCTCGGCGATTTTTCCGCAGTCTCCCGAGCAGGCTGAACTGGCCCGGCAATACATTGCCACGTTGAATCGCGCGCACGTGTTCAAGGCGCCGATCGCGACCAAAATCGAAACCGGGCGCTTTTACCCGGCCGAAGAATACCACCAGCAATTCATGCGTCGCCACCCCGACCACCCCTATATCCGCCGCTGGGATGTCGAGCGTGTCGATCACTTGCGCACGCAGTTTCCGCAGTTTTACAAATAACGCGCGCTACCGCGTCCAAGCTTTCGCCTGAAATAGATCGCCGCCCAGATCATCAGCGCCATTCCCAGCGTGCCGCAGGTGATCCCGGCGTCGATCAGGAATTGCGTCCAGGGCAAGCGGAGGCCGGGAATATTGCGCAGCAGCAACAGCGTGACAGACCCGCCATAACCGCCGGTATCGGCAACATAGATCAGGAACCCGGCGTTGCCGACGCTGCCGCTGGCGGCGACCAGGCGGTCGAACATCATGCCGTTGAACGGGGTATAGGCAAGGTACAACCCTCCGCCGAGCGCGGTCATCCACACGATCGGACCGATCCAGTGCGCGAGGAACGCCGCCGAACTCGCCGCCGCCAGCGCCAGGCCCAGCGCGATCAGCGCGAAATTCACGACCAGCGCGTGGTTGCTGTTCCGGATCAGGGTCAGCGCGGCAAGCACCACCAGCACCATTACGCTGATCGGCAGTTCCGTCAGTGAAAACAGCTCGGCCTGACCGCCCAGGCCCAATTCGGCCCAGATTTCGGCAGAGAAGTTGTCGCGGAAATCGCGCAGCGCGGTCAACAGCACATAGAGCAGCACCAGCGCGAGCAACCCCGGAGCGAACCGGTGGATCAGCGCACGCCGTGCCGCGCCATTCATCGGTACGCGCCGGACTCGTTCGGCAATGTCGCCGGCATTGGGCGGGGGCAGGGTGGCAAGGCCGAACAGGCACACCGCCAGCACGGGCATGAACAGCACCCCGGTGACCGCCGGCATCCACCATTCGCCGGCGACATGCCAGACCATCACCAGCGTGCCGACCGATTTCATTACGCCCGACGATATGACAAAGCTGGCGCACAGCATCGCCCCGATCATGTCCGATTGGCGGCGCCCTTCGACAAACGAAAAGCAGATGCCCCAGACCATCCCGAGCGCCAGCCCGTCGACAAACATTGCAGCGATGTTCCATGGCGCGGGCATCACTGCAAACGCCACCAGCGACAGTTCGGCGATCAGGCATTGCACCAGGATCCCGGCGATGCGGCGCTGGTGGGGCAATTCGGCGATCACGCGCACGCCGATCAGCTTTGCGAGTGCATAACCGAACACTTGCGCGATCACGAGTGCGACTTTGTATTCGACCGTCAGGACCGGCGCCACTCCGGCGAAATGCGCGGCCGCAAAGGCCTTGCGAAAGGCATAGATGCAGAAATACGTGCCAAAGGTCATCAGCCCGGCATAGGCCCCGAACAAACCCGGTGGCGCGCGTTCCAGCCGGGCGCGGATGGCGGCGATCACGCGCTTGCGCTGCCCGGCTTGTGGCCGGCCTCGATCGCGGCGGCGATCTGGTGAATGACCGGGATCAGGTGCGATACGTCGTCAATGACGAAATCGGCGCCTTCTGCGTGCAAAGCGGCGGTCGCGGTGGCAATGCGCGCTGCGCGATCGGCGGGGTCGAGCGCGGCAAGCTCTGCGGCATCGAGGCCAACGGCATTGCCCGATGCGGCCACGCCCACTGTCCAGCATCCGGCATGGCGTCCTTCGGCAATACCCACCGGTGCGTCATCGACTTTGACTGCGGCATGGGCCGGCCAGGCATCGAGCGCGACCAGCGCGGCCCAGGCCATCAGCGGCGCGGGACGACCGCTCGGGGTGTCGCCTGCGCAGATCACCACATCGGGGGCATAGCCCTGTGCGGCGGCCTTCACCCGGATCGCCGCCATCATTTCGGGGGTATAACCTGTACCCGAGCCGACCTTGACACCCAGCCGCATCAATTCGGCATAAGTCGCTGCCGCGCCGGGAATCAATTCCGCCGCTCGCTGCGCCGCCTCGACCATGGCCGGTTCGACCAGCGCATAGACCCGGTCGATGTCGCCGCGATCGGGCGCTTGCCCGACATGCGCGGTCCAGCGCGCGACAATGGCCGGATTGGTCAGCAGCGCGGTGACATGATCGTATTTCGCCTTGCCCATGTCGGCGCGCGCCTCGGCCTCGGTAATCGGCACGCCTTCGCCCGCAAACACGTCGCGCAAGGCGTTGACCGGCGCCTTGCAGCCGAAATCGACCATCGTGCCGGCCCAGTCGAACACCACGGCCTTCACCGGAAATGTCATCTCGCTTCTCCCATCAATTCATCCAGCACCTGTTCGGCGATGCCAAACGAGGTCGAAGCGCCGGTGCCCCCGGTAACGATCACCAGGCGGACGTCGTCGGCCGGGGCGTCGACCAGATAGGTGCGGTCATCGGCGCTGGCATAAGTCCCGACCCAGCGTTCGAGCACGGGTGGTGCGGCGCAACCAAAGGCGCGGGCGTATTCGTCCAGAATGTCGTCTTCGGCGCTGGCCGGGGCGAACGGTCCGGGCAGATCGTCGTAATGGTGGCTGTCGCCGACGATCAACGTGCCGTCGGCGCCTTGCGCGACGATCAGGTGAACGCCGTTGGCATAGTGGCGCGGCTGTTCGGCCAGCAGCCTGGCCTTCAGCGCGGCCGCCTGCGGCAGTGCGGCATAGCCGGCATAGCGGGTCAGCGACAGGTCGCTCATCAGCGCGCCGGGCAGGCGCACGCCGGGATCGGCCAGCCGCAACATCGAAAGACGGCAACGGCGAAGGCCATAGGCGGCAATGCGTTCGGGCCAGAGCGTCGCAAAATCGTCACCCGGCGCGACGATGACCTGTCCCGCCGCGACCACCCCGCGCGAGGTTTCGATCTGCGGCGGCAGGCTGGAAAACGCGACCGTCTCGGCCAGAATATCGATCCCCAGCGTTTCCGCCGCCCAGCGCGACAGCAACGGGATTGCGTTGCGCGATTCGACGCGGATCTCATGCGGGCTGTAAAGGCCGCCCTGCAAGTCGACGCTGCCCAGCCCGCCGGTCGCAGAGCGGAATTCTTGCGGACCGAGCAACCGGCAGCCATCGCCCATTTCGGTCGCCAGAAATGCCTCGATCACCGCAATTGCCTCGGGCGAGCGCGCGCTGAGATAGAGGCCGCGATGTTCGATCGGGATATGCGCCTCGGGCGCGATTTCGGCCCAGACATCGCGGGTGCGCCGGGCGAGCGCCCAGGATGCGCCGCGTTCCTGACCGGTCACGGTGATAAAGCCGAAATTGCGGATCGAGGCCCCGTTGGCGCGGCGCTCGCGCTCGATCAGCAGCACCCGGTAACCCCGACGCGCGGCGGTGATCGCATGGGCCAGACCGATCACCCCACCGCCGATCACCGCCAGATCATACACTTTGCCCATCAATGCCAGCAAGTCCTTGTTTTTAAAAGATTATTTTAGGTCAACACCGTTGGCGCCAACCCGGAGAATTGGTCACCCCGGCCTTGAGCCGGAGGTTCCGCTCGCAGAAACTCGGTGCGGCGGTGATTCCGTGTGCTGACAGGAAGCGGGATACCGGATCAAGTCCGGTATGACGAAGTTGTTGTTGGTTGGCAGAAATGCACCACAAGCCGGGGCGGCACCGTGGCCGATGCCGCCCCGGCTGTTTTGGTGAGGCTTTTAGAACGAAGTGCCGATCTTCACGCCATAAGTCATCGGCCGCACCGGAACCTCGGACTTGATGAACTGGGCCGACGAGGTGAAGGTCGAGGCATGGCTGTTGGTCAGGTTCTCGCCGAACAGCGACACCGTCCAGGTGTCGCGCTTGAAGCCGATCTGGGCATCGAGCAGCGCATAGGCAGGCATATAGTAGCGCAGAATTGTGCTGCCCGGGACCGCCACGCCCGCACCAGACGGATAAGTCGAGGGCTGGTTCCACATCCCGCCGGTGTAGGACACGCCCCCGCTGACAAACCAGCCCAGATCGCCCTTGCCCTGCCAGTCATAGCGACCGCGGATATTGGCCTGAACTTTCGGAGCGAACGGGGTCACGCTGCCGATCGAGCCAAACGGGCTCTGGACGCTGATCTCGTTGCCTTTCGAGTAGTACGAGGTCAGCGGTTGACCATAGTTGACCGAGGCCGGATTGTTGACGGTCAGCAATGGTGCGCTCGACTGCTTGGAATCGTTGTAGGTGATGCCGCCCTGGATCGACACGCCGTCAACCGGACGCGCGACCACTTGCGCCTCGGCACCCTTGATGTGGTAGCTGGGGCCGTTGGTCTGGAAGCTGGTGTTGCCATAGCCACCGGCCGGATTGAAGATGTTGATCGGCGGGTTGTTCCAGACCATGTAATAGGCCGACAGGTTGAACTGCACCTTGCGATCGAACAGGTCTGTCTTCACGCCGGCTTCCCAGTTGGTCAGCTTGTCCGGGGTGTAAACCAGCGGACGGAAGTATTGGTCGACGCCGTTCTTGTCGGGCAAGATATAATACCCGCGGCGGTTGAAGCCACCCGGACGAAAGCCCTGGCTGAACACCGCATAGACCATCGTGTGATCGAGCGGTTTCCAGGTCAGTTCAGCCTTGCTCTTGAAGCCGTGATAGCTGACGTGGTCGTTGTCGCCGTCGATGCTGTGGTTGCCGCCACCCGTGCCCGGGCAGACCAGAACCTGGAAGCACGAGGTATACGTCTCGAACTGCGAGCCGAGTTCGTATTCCTTGTAGTCGTAATAGCGCGTGCCGCCGGTGAAAGTCAGGTTGGGCAGGATGTCGACATCGACCGAGCCAAAGAACGCCAACTGGTTGTAACCGCGCTGCGAATCTTCGCCGAACGTGGTGCCGACCGGTTCGTTGCCGGGCTGGTTGGCGGTGGTGCCGGGAACCGTGGAGACAACGCCGACGCACGACTGATCCGCGGCGATCTGCGCCGTGGTGCAGCCCGGAATCGAGGTGTAGTTGAACCGCATCACGTCGTAGATCTTGTACTGTTCCCAATAGGCGCCGCCGATCACGCGGATACGGTTGCCTTCGGGGCTTTGCACGCGCAGTTCTTCGCTGTGGTGCGTGTTGCGGATCTGGTCGTTCCAGTTGGCAACCGGCGAATAGCAATAGGTCGGACCTTTGCCAAAGCCGGTCGCGCTGCCGGTGCACTGATAGTACATCCCCCCGGCGGTGCGTGAATAGTTGGTATAGTCCTGCTGTTCGTTGATGTTCCGGGTCATGTACGACCCGGTGTAGACCACTTTCCAATCGCCGATCTTGCCGTTCACCGTCCAGGCGGTGTTCCAGTAACTGTCGATGTTGTAACTGGGTGAGAACGTTGTGGTTTCCAGCCCGCTCAGCGGCTGAAAGTTCGATCCGATCGGGTACGTCGAGAACGTGCCCTCGGCATCGACGCGCTGATAGCTTTCGGTGACCAGCAGACTCCAGTCCGGGGCGATGTCCCACAGCGCCTCGATGCGGCCGCCGGTATAATCGATCGGGTTGTAGTTGTTCTTGACCAGCGCGGCGTTGTTGTACTGGCCGTTGTTCGACTGGTTGGTCGCGCTGGGGATAAAGCCATAGGACACGCTGCCCGGATCGCTGGCCTGACGGTCGAACTTCGAAAAGACGTTGTTGATATAGCCGCCGTGATGGTCGTCATAGACCGTGGCGCGGATCGCCAGCGTGTTGGCAATCACGGGGACGTTGATCGTGGCGTTGAACGACGCGTTGGGCGCGCCGCCGACAGTGCCGCCAAAGCTGCCTTCCATATGGCCTTCGAATTTGTCGATCTTGGGCTTGGCCGTGATGTAGCGCACTGCGCCGGCTTCCGCACCGCCGCCGAACAGCGTGCCCTGGGGCCCTTCGAGCACTTCAATGCGTTCAAGGTCGGCAACATAGACGTCGGCGTTGCGCGCCGGGAACTGCATCGACTGGTCATCGAGATAGAGCGCGACGTTGGGGAACGGCGCGATCGTGCCGGTGGACTGGTTGCCGGCAAAGCCCGTGGCGAGGCCGCGCATGAAGATCGCGCCCTGTCCGGGGCCGTTGCTGGCAAAGGTGACGTTGGGGGTGTATTTCAACAGATCGTTGAAATTGGTGACATTCAGCTTGCCCAACGCGTCGCCGCTGAGCGCCTGAAGCGTCATCGGCACGTTCTGGATCGATTCATTGCGGCGCGTCGCGGTCACGACGATTTCACCGGAGGCGGGCACCGCGTCGCTGGCAGCAGGTGCGGCGGGCGCCGTTTGGGCACGGGCGGTGCCGCTCAGCGCAACGAGCGCACAGCCGGCGAAAAGAACACATTTCAGCGATCGCGTATCTGTTGTCATGGTTACCCCCCTGGGGATGGTTCGTGGGCCGTTCGAATGAGGGGATACGACCACCTTCGGCCGCCGATGCACAGGCACGGGGTCAGGTTGGCGTTGCCCCGTCATGGTTGAACGGGTGACCCGATCCTCTTGGCGAGGTCGACTCTACGGCGCCGCTATTGATCGCGATTGTGACATGCCGAAGTGGCCGGCCAGCGATTTGACACGCATCTGTCACATTGGAGCAGAGCTTGAGGGCCGCACCGATGTCGCTCAACGACTGTTGCAAAACGGCATCGGTCGCAGGGTCAATCCCGCCAGGTATCGATCGCATCGCCCAGCGCATCGCGCAGCGGACCAAGCCATTGCGCATAGGGTTTCCACTGATCGACGCCGTCACGGCTGATCGGGCGGCGCACTTGTTCGGAACTGGGCGTGCGCACGCTGCGCCGGTTTTCGTGGAAGTTCAGGCAGGCTTCTTCGAAGGGCAGCCGGCAATGATCGAGCATGCGGCGGATCTGCCCCTCCGGATCGTCGATCAGGTCTTCGTTCACCACGCGCAGAACGCGGCCGGGCAGCACCGCGTTCCAGTGGCGCATGAGGTCGAGGTAGGTGCGGTAATAACGCGCGATATCCTCGATCCCGTAAGTGAATTCCTGGCCTTTGGCGAACAACTGCTTGAAGTTGGAAAAGCAGCAATCCATCGGATTGCGCCGGGCATCGATGATCGTGGCATTGGGCAGGATCAGGTGGATCAGGCCGATGTGGCGGAAATTGTTGGGCATCTTGTCGATGAACCTGGGTCGGCCGAGCGCGCGGTGGGTGCGGGTATCGGCCATATATTGCTCGCCGAACCGGCGGATCGCGGCGGCATCGAGGTCGGGCAGCACGCCGGGATAACGCGGGTTGTCGAGATCCATGTCGCGCCCCTGCAATTCGTGCACGATCCGCTGGATATCGGGCAGTTCCTGCGTGCCCTCGACCTGGCTGTGTGAAGCGAGGATCTGTTCGATCAACGTCGATCCCGAACGCGGCAGGCCAAGCACAAAGATCGGATCGGGCGCGGGATCACCCCAGTCCGTGCGCGCGGCGAAAAAGGCCGGGGTACACACGCGCCGTTGTTCGCGCGTGTTGATTTCGAACACGTCGCCGCTGTAACTGCTTTCCGCCCGCTTGGCGGCGTTGCTGCGCTGATAGGCGGCCCATGATCCGGCATGATCACCGCGATCCTCCAGCGCCTTGCCCAGCGCAAAGCCCAGGTTCACCCGGTTTAGGGCCGAAATGTCTGGATCGGCCTCTGCCTTGGCAATGGCGGCGATTTCCTCATCGGTAAAGCGATAGGTCTTGAGGTTGGCAAGGCTCCACCACGCATCACCGAACGCAGGGGCGGCCGCGACCGAGGCGTGATACGCGGCGATCGCTTCCGGCAATTGCCCGATCGTCTTGAGCGCATGGCCCAGCCACAGATTGAGATCGGCGCGGGCCAGATCGGCATTGTGCGCATCGTCGCGGATTTCCGCCAACAACGCATGATAGAGCGCGATCGCCGTGTCATGATGGCCAAGCCCGACGGCGATCGTGGCCGATTGCGAGCGATAGGCGGAATTGGCAGGATCGCGCGCCAACAGCGGGGCAAGCGCATCGCGGGCTTCGGCGAATTTGTGCCGTTCGATCAGCGTCTCGACATATTCGGCACGCGCATCATGGTGGTCGGGAACCAGCGTCAGAACCCCGGCATAGAGCAGTTCGGCGTCATCGAGCACGCCGCGCATAAAGCCGATCTGGGCAAGCAGGCGCATGGCTTCGGGATGATCGCCCACGGTCAGCAGGAATTCGCGCACGATCATTTCGGCAACATCGATTTCGCCGTCGCCCAGCAACATCTTGGCGCGCAGCACCGGCGGGGGCAGGCTGGCAAGGTGCGCGCAGTGGCTGGCGGCAATGGCCGAATTCGCGGTGTCTCCGGTCATTCGCCACAATCCGTCGAGCATCCGCCAGGACATGGGGAGCGCCGGGTTTATCGCGACCGCAGATTGCAACGCGGCAATCGCGTTGGGCGCATCGCGCAGCGCGACATGGCACAGTCCGCGTTCCTGCAGCATCAGACTGTAGCGTGGTTGCCGCGCGGCCAGACGGTCGAGCATCGCCAGCGCCTCATCGGTGCGCCGCAGATGACGCAGCGCGATCGCCGTAATCAGCAGGAGATCACGATTTTCGGGATGCCGGGTCAGCAACGGCCCGACGCTATCCAGCGCGCCCTGGTGGTTGTCCTTTGCCTGCATCGCGCGCAGGCGCGCGATCTCGGCTTCGAGCGGTGACACCTTGGGAGCAGGGCGGGTCAGTTGCGTGGCCATGGTGCACTTCTCTCGACAATCAATCGTTTATCTCAAGCCCCTCCCCTCAAGGGCAGGGGAGAAGAATTGCGCTCTTGGTCCATTACCATCCAGGCCTCGCAAGCGATACCCGTCGCAAACAGCAAGGGCGGCACCCATAAGGTGCCGCCCGCACTGTATCAAATCCGCCAAAGGCTAGGATCAGAACTTGCTGGAGATTTTGACGCCATAGATGCGCGGACGCACCGGAACCTCGGTCTTGATGTATTCGTCGGACGAGGTGAACGTGCTGGCATGTGAATTGGTGAGGTTTTCCACGAACAGCGTGAACGTGATATTGTCGTGGCTGAACCCGACCGATGAGTCGACCAGCGCATAGCCGGGCATTTTGTAACGCAGCACCGTGGTGCCGGGGATGACCACCCCGTTCGGGCCCGCGAACGTGGTCACACCGTCGGCCACGTCGCCGTTCGGATAAGTCGCCGGTTCGTTGTACATCGAACCGGTGTAAGACACGCCGCCCGACACGAACCAGTTGAAGTCGGCCTTGCCCGCCCAGTCATAGCGTCCACGGATGTTCGCCTGCACATGCGGGCTGAACGGTGTGACCGCGCCGATGGTGCCGAATGGGCTGGTCACGGGGTTGATCTTGCCGCCATCATAGATCTGGGTGATGCACTTGCCATAGCTCGACGATGTCGAAATGTTCGAGATAAAGCACGGTGCGGTCGACTGCTTGCTGTCGTTGTAGGTCGCCGAACCCTGTACCGACAGACCGGTGATCGGACGGGTCACGATCTGCACTTCGGCGCCCTTGATGTGATAGTTCGGGCCGGTCACGCCAAACGCGGTGTTGCCGAAACCGGACGCCGGGTTGAAAAACCCGGTCTGGACGTTCTGCCAGACCATGTAATAGGCCGAGAAGTTGAACTGCACCTTGTGATCAAGTAGGTCGGTTTTTGTGCCGACTTCCCAGTTGGTCAAAGTGTCCGGCTTGATTGCGGCGGGCACCAGCAACTGCGGCAAGTGCGGCGCAACCGGATCATCGGCACGCTCGCTCGGTCCGCGATTGAACAGGCCGGGGCGGAAACCTTGGCTGAACAACGCATAGGCCATCGTGTGCGGCTGCGGCTTCCACGTCAGGACACCCTTGCTCTTGAAGCCGGTGTATTTGACATGCAGGTCATCGGCATTGAGGTTGAGGGCGTTGCTGGTGCAGACCGGTGCCTGATAGCACGATCCGTTGGTGTAGTATTCCGACCCGGTTTCGTACTCGGTGTAATCATAATAGCGTGTACCGGCGGTCGCGGTCAGCGTCGGCAAAATGTCAAAATCGGCCGACCCGAAGAATGCAAGCTGCGTATAGCCCCGCTGCGTGTCTTCGCCGAAGCGCACCGCCGAGTTGAGCTGGCCAGGGATGTTGATGGTCGTTCCGGCCAGCGGACCGACCGAGCCCATGCAGACCGTTCCCGCCGCCTTATTTTCGGCGAGGGTCGAATTGGGCGAACAGCCCGGGATCGTGCCGTAATCCCAGTTCGTGTCATCCTGGATCTTGAACTGTTCCCAGAACGCGCCGACGATTAGGCGGAACCGGCTCTTTTCCGGAGTGGTGACGCGGAATTCGTGAGTCTGGTGAGTCGTGCGATCCACCGCGGTCCAGTACGAATTCGGCCCATAGCAATAGGCCGGCATCGCGCCGCGACCGGTATAGCCGCCGACGCATTGGTAATAGATCCCGTAAGCGGCGCGGGCATAATTGGTATAGTCAGCCTGCTGGCTGATGTGGCGCGTCATATAGGCGCCAGTATAGAGCACCTTGAAATCACCGATCTTGCCGTCAAGCGTCCAGGCCGTATTCCAGTAGTCGTCCTTGCTGTAGGCTGGTTCGAACAGCGTTGAAGACAATCCGCTCAGCGGCACGTAATCATAGCTGTACGACTGGGTCGCGAACGTTCCGGACGTATTCAGTGTCTGGTACGATTCCGTTACCAGCAAGTTCCAGTCTGGCGCGAGGTTGGCGGCGACTTCGATGCGGCCACCGATATAGTCGACCGGGTTAGAGTTTTTCTGAACCAGATTGGCGTTGTTGTATTGGCCGTTGTTCGATTGCTGCGTCGTCGGGACGGTTTTGCCGCCCAAGCCGAGGTAATAATTGCCAAGGTCGGTGTTCGACCGGGTAAAGGTCGAATAGACGTTGTTGATATAGCCGCCGTGGTGATCGTCATAGACCACCGCGCGCACGGCGAGCTTGTCCTGGATGATCGGCACGTTCAACATGGCGTTGAACGCAGCGTTCGCGGCGCCGCCCGAGGTCCCGCCGAAGCTGCCTTCGATCTTGCCTTCGAACTTGTCGAGCTTTGGCTTGGCGGTGATGTAACGCACTGCGCCGGCTTCTGCGCCGCCGCCGAACAGCGTGCCCTGCGGCCCTTCGAGCACTTCGACGCGTTCAATGTCGGCGACATAGACGTCGGCGTTGTGCGACGGGAACTGCATCGACTGATCGTCGAGATAGAGCGCGACGTTGGGGAACTGCCCGATCGTGCCCGATGACTGTTCACCGGCGAAACCCGCCGACAGCCCGCGCATGAAGATCGCGCCCTGACCCGGTCCGTTGCTGCCGAAGGTAACGTTGGGCGTGTACTTCAACAGGTCGTTGAACGTGGTTACGTTCAGCTTGCTCAGCGAATCCGCGCTGAGCGCCTGCAACGTCATCGGCACGTCCTGCAGCGACTGATCCCGGCGCTGGGCGGTCACGACGATGTCACCCGTGGCGGTTGTTGCGGCCGTCGCGTCGGCGGCCTGATCGGCGTGCGCCGTGCCGGACAGCGCGAACAGCGCCGACCCTGCGAACAGACCGAACTTCAGCATATGTCTACTGGATTTCATACTACCCCCCTGTGGGTAATTGCCATACGGTCCGGCAGCGGCGGAAGTCGTGCGATCGGTCGCAACACAGTTCTGCCAATGCAAAACTGTACGCCCCCTCAGGCATGGCCCCGCACCGTTTACGGGCGGATGAGTAGACAGTCGATTGAGCGCTGTCTTTCCCTACAGAGGGTTATGCCGGTCACTGGACGATCATACAAGGCATTATGAGAATTTATGAGGGGGCTATGACCTGTATGATTGGCGGGTTTGTCACCATCATACACAGTGGTGATGTTCCGCGTCGATCGAAATAGTTATGTTTTGACTGGGCCTTATTTCGCATCGATATGTGATATATTTCAAATTTTTAACGGCCCTTTCAAATTTTTCCGCCTTACAGTGTGGAAGTTCAGAGGCCTTAAACTTGATGTGAATCATGATCCATACTGAACACGACGGGTATCAATGCGACCCGGCAATTTGACCGGGATCAATTTACCCCAACGAAACTGTCGGTCTTATTGGGAAAGCCTGCGGCGACACACGCTGGCCCGCGCGGCTAAGGCTGGCGCTGCGGGGCGTGTCCAACCGACAGTGACTAAAAGGGTATTTGCACAAGGTCTGCGGCCGCACGGTGGTTAACGAGTCGCCGGCCTTTTCGACATTGCCCGGTCCCGGCGATCTGCGTCACCGCTTGTGTTCCTGAAATGTTCGGGTTAGGCACGCGGCATGGCCAAGCCCAAACGTCGCTATGTCTGTCAGGCCTGTGGCAGCGTCACCACCCGCTGGCAGGGGCAATGCCCAGATTGCGCGGAATGGAACACGCTGGTCGAAGAGGCGCCGGAGACGGTTTTTTCCGCCCGGCATGATTTGTCCGGCGGCGGCCGGCAGGTGCGTTTTGTGCCGCTCGATCATCCGGTCGAACTGCCGCCGCGGCGCAAGACCGGCCTTGCCGAATTCGACCGCGCGCTGGGTGGCGGGCTCGTCGCCGGATCGGCCGTGCTGATGGGGGGCGACCCCGGCATCGGCAAATCGACACTGCTGTTGCAGGCGGCGGCGAACATGGCGCAGGCCGGGGCCAGCGCTGTCTATATCAGCGGAGAGGAAGCATCCGACCAGGTGCGGCTGCGCGCCGGGCGCCTGGGTCTGGGCAAGGCGCCGCTGCTGCTGGCGTCGGCGACATCGGTGCGTGACATTCTGACGACACTGGTCGGCATGCCGGCACCGGCGCTGGTGGTGATCGATTCGATCCAGACGATGCATTCCGACACGATCGAGGGTGCGCCCGGCACGGTCAGCCAGGTGCGCGCCTGTGCCTTTGAATTGATCCGCTATGCCAAGGACAGCGGCGCGGCGGTGGTGCTGGTCGGCCATGTCACCAAGGACGGCACGATCGCCGGGCCGCGCGTGCTGGAACACATGGTCGATGTGGTGATGAGCTTTGAAGGCGAGCGCAGCCACCAATACCGCATCCTGCGCGCGCTGAAGAACCGGTTCGGCGCGGTGGATGAAATCGGCGTGTTTGCAATGGCCGGCGCCGGGCTGGAGGAAGTCGGCAATCCGTCGCTGCTGTTCCTGTCGGGACAGACCGATCCGGTGCCGGGCAGTGCGGTGTTTCCCGCGCTCGAAGGCACGCGCCCGGTGCTGGTCGAGATTCAGGCGCTGACCGTGCGACTGGCGAGCGGGGCAACCCCGCGCCGGGCGGTGGTCGGGTGGGACAGCGGGCGGCTGGCGATGCTGCTGGCGGTGCTGGAAGCGCGCTGCGGGCTCAACTTCTCCTCGGCCGAGGTCTATCTGAATGTTGCCGGCGGCTATCGCCTGACCGATCCGGCGGCCGACCTCGCCGTGGCGGCGGCGCTGGTATCGGCGCTGGCCGACCGCCCTCTGCCGGCCGAGGCCGTGTGGTTTGGCGAAATCTCTCTGGCCGGTGAAGTGCGCCCGGTCGCGCATGCCGCGATCCGTGTGCGCGAAGCGGCCAAGCTGGGCTTTGCCCGCACCTTTGGCCCCGCCGGGATCGATGCCGAAAGCGGTGCCAGGCATACCGCGCTGACGCTGCTGCCAAATCTCGTTGACCGGATTATGGGGGCAGATTAGGCCCGAGCCATGACCGGCTTTGACTATATCGTCTTCCTCGTTGTCGGCCTTGCCGCGATTGGCGGGTTCTTTCGCGGCTTTGTCGAGGAAGTGCTGTCGCTGGCGGCCTGGTGCCTGGCATTGCTGGCAGTGCATTACGGTCACACCGCGCTGACCAACGCGCTGATTGGCACGATCGGCAGCGAAACAGGTGCCGGGGTGATCGCGTTCGGGATACTTCTGGCGGTACCCTATTTCGGTACGAAGCTGGTCGCCCGGCACATGGGCAATGCCAGCAGAAGCTCGGTGCTGGGGCCGATCGATCGGGTGCTCGGGTTCGGCTTTGGCTCGATCAAGGGCTTTGTCATCATGGTGCTGGCCTTTTCGCTGCTGGTCTTTGCCTATGATGTGGTGTGGGGGCCAAAGGGGCGCCCGGCGTGGATCAAGGACGGACGGACTTATCCGTTTCTCAACGCAGCCAGCGACGAACTGATGTCGATGGTCGGAAAACGGCGCAGCGATGCGGTCAGATCGGCGCGCGGCCATGCCGAAGATGCCGCCTTTGACAGCGTGACCGGTGATGACGCCGACAGCAGGCCGACCCATGCCCCGACGCACCGCGTGCACCACCGCCGTCCGGCCGGATCGGACGACGAATGACCGCGACCCGCGCGGCGACGCTTTATACGACCGAAATTCTCGCGGCGGCGACCGGATTGGCCGCCTGGCCCTGGAATGACGCGCTGCCGCTGACGGGTGAGGCGCGGTCGCGTACTTGCGGCAGCTCGCTTGCCATTGCCGTGGCCTTGGATGAGGCCGGACGGGTTTGCGATCTTGGTATCCGTCCGCACGCCTGCGCCGTCGGTCAGGCCGCGGCCTATGTCTTTGCCGCTGGCGTGGTCGGGCGCGATCGTGCCGCGATCGCCGACAGCCGGCTGGCGCTGGGACAGTGGCTGGCGGGTGAGGCCGCGATGCCCGATTGGCCCGGACTGGACCTGATTGCCGCCGCGCGCGCGCACCCGTCGCGCCACGGTGCGATCGTGCTGGCGTGGGACGCCACGCTCGCGGCATTGACGATTCAGGCCGTGCGGGTGCGGCGGGGCAGGGGTGACGATGGCTCGGGATAGCACGGCGGACATGCGACTGGTGATCGCCGCCTCGAGCGCGGGAACCATTTTCGAATGGTACGATTTTTTCATCTACGGCACGCTCGGCCCGATCCTGTCCAAGGCGTTCTTTCCGGCCGGCAACGCAATGCTGTCGGCTTTGCTGTTCTGGCTGGTGTTTGCAGTCGGGTTCGGCTTTCGCCCCGTCGGGGCGGTGCTGTTCGGCTTTCTGGGCGATCGGCTGGGTCGCAAGTACACCTTTTTGATCACTGTGCTGTTGATGGGCGTGGCGACGGCCGGTGTGGGGCTGGTGCCTTCGGCGGCGCACATCGGCCTTGCCGCACCGGCGTTCGTGATCGCCTTGCGGGTGTTGCAGGGGCTGGCGCTGGGTGGTGAATATGGCGGAGCGGCGGTCTATGTTGCCGAACATGCCCCGCCCGAACGCCGTGGGTTCTACACCAGTTTCATCCAGGCCAGCGTGGGCGGCGGTTTTCTGCTCAGCCTGCTCGTGATTCTGGTGTGCAAGACGCTGATTCCCCCTGCCGTCTGGCTCGACTGGGGCTGGCGCGTGCCTTTCGTGCTCAGCCTGGCGCTGCTCGCCGTGTCGCTGTGGATGCGGTTGAAACTGTCGGAAAGCCCGGTGTTCAAGGCGATGCAGGACGCCGGTGAACTTGCCGGAAACCCCCTGAAGGAAAGCCTGACTTATCCCGGGAACCGGCGCCGGCTGTTTGTGGCGCTGTTCGGCGTCGCTGCCGGGATGACGGTGCTGTGGTACACTTCGATGTTTTCCGCGCTCACATTTCTCAAATCGGCGATGCGGGTGGAAGACACCATTGCCGAAGTGCTGGTCGGCATTGCCTGCGTGTTCGGCATGGCGTTGAATGTGTGGTTTGGTCACGTTTCGGACAAGATCGGACGCACGGCGCCGATTGTCGGGGGCTACATCGCGGCACTGGTCTTGCTGTTTCCCGCATTCTGGCTGATCGGTATGTCCGCCAATCCGGCGCTCAGCGCGATGAACGCGCGCACGCCGGTGGTCGTGGCCGGGTCCGATTGCCGATACGACGTGTTTGCCGGCGATCAGAAAACCCCTTGCGGCCGGATGCTCGGCGATTTGAGCGCGTTGGGCGTGCGATATCATTTGACGGCTGCACCCGGACTGACTGTGCGCAGCGGGTCTTTGGTTCTGCCGCTGGCCGCGTGGAGCGCGTCGAGCAAACCCGAACGCCAGGCTGCGCTTGGCAAGGCGCTGGCCGTTGCCGGCTATCCGCTGGGTAAAGTGCGCCCCTCACTGATCGGCATGGCCGGTGTGATTGTCGGACTCGTGCTGACAATGGGGATAACCGCGGCCACATACGGCCCGATGGCGGCGATTCTGGTTGAAATGTTCCCGCCGCGCATCCGCTATAGCTCGATGTCGATCCCCTATCACATCGGCACAGGGTATTTCGGCGGGTTTCTGCCGTTCATTTCCAGCCTGATCGTGGCGCTAACCGGCAATCCCTATGCCGGGTTGTGGTATACCTGGGGTGTCGTGTTGATTGCGCTGCCGATTGCTGCAATCGGGCTGCGTCATGTCCGGCTCCCCCGACAAAGGTGACAATGCTGCCCGATCTGCCTGCTTCGCCGCTTCGTCTGCGGCTCGATGCCGAGGCGCTTGGCGCCAACTGGCGCGCGCTCGACCGGATGTGTGCCCCGGCGCGGGTCGGCGCGGCGGTCAAGGCGGATGCTTATGGCCTGGGCGCAGCCCAGGTCGTGCCGGTGCTTGCCGCCGCCGGCTGTCGCGACTGGTTTGTCGCGCACTGGCGTGAAGTGCCCGATGTGATCGCGCATGTTCCCGGCGCATCGGTCGCGGTGCTGCACGGGCCGCTTGATGACGCCGATGTTGCGTTTGCGCGGGCGATGGGCGTTCGTCCGGTGCTTAATTCCCTGCCCCAGGTGGCGCGCTGGCTGGCCGGCGGCGGCGGGCCTTGCCATGTCATGGTCGATACCGGGATCAACCGTTTGGGCCTGGCGATGGACGATCTTGGCGATCCGCTGCTGAGCAGGCTCGACATCGATCTGTGCCTTAGCCATCTGGCCAGTGCGGATGAAGATGTTGCGCAAAACGCGCAACAACTGGCGCGCTTTCGCATCGTGCGAGAAAGGGTCGTTGCCCGGCGTTACAGCCTGGCCAACAGCGCCGGGATTGCGCTGGGCAGTGCTTATCACTGCGATCTGACGCGACCGGGGATTGCCCTGTATGGCGGGGTTGTGCGGCGCGAACTGGCCGGCGTCGTGCGCCGTGTTGCAGTGCCGGAGGCGGCGGTGTTGCAGGTTCGCGACCTCGTCCCGGGCGACCGTGTCGGCTATAACGCAACCTTCACCGCCTCGCGCCCGATGCGGCTGGGCGTGATCGCGCTGGGGTATGCCGACGGCTATTTGCGGTGCTGGTCAAACCGGGGCACTCTGCGGCAGGGACCGGCGCATCTGCCCGTGGTAGGGCGGGTGTCGATGGACCTGACCGCGGTCGATCTGACCGCCGCGCCCGATGTGCGCGAGGGCGACTGGCTGGCGCTCGATTACGATTTGCCGAGCGCTGCTTCTGAAAGCGGCCTGTCGCAATATGAATTGTTGACCCTGTTGCACCGGCGTTTTTCCAGATTCGCGCAATGATGCGGCGCGCAACACGACTGTTGTTGCATTGCCCATGTTGCACCTGCTAACCTGAGACTTGGTCGCGAAAAACGGGGACAGGACTCGATGGCACATACGGCGAAAGACGGCGAGACGGTCATCATCAAGAAGTATGCCAACAGGCGTTTGTACAACACCCGGACCAGCAGTTACATCACGCTTGACCATTTGGCCCAGATGGTCAAAGAAAACGTTGATTTTCAGGTTATTGACGCAAAGACCGGCGCCGATCTGACCCACACCATCCTGACGCAGATCATTATGGATGAAGAGGCCGGCGGCAGCCAGATGTTGCCGACCAATTTCCTGCGTCAGTTGATTTCGATGTACGGCAATTCGATGCAGGCGCTTTTGCCCGGTTATCTTGAAGCGTCGATGGATCATTTCCGCGAGAACCAGGTCAAGCTGCGCAAGGCGATCGAAGACAGCATCGGCGCCAATCCCTTGGCCCAGATTGCCCAGCGCAACATGGAAATATTCAAGGCGGCCGCAACGGCTTTCGTTCCGGGCGCGCCTGCTGCTGCTGCGGAAAAGGCGTCGGCCGCCGATGGTGACGAACTGTCGACGCTGCGCCAGCAGGTCGAGGAAATGCAGCGCAAGCTCGACAAGCTGGTGAAGTAACGCGCGCGCTTGCCCGAATCTCTGCGCGCCCCTAACCGGGGCCGCATGACCAAGATCAAGCATGCGCTGCCCGTGACGCGCGCCGAAGACTTTGCCCAATGGTATCAGACGGTGATTGCCGAGGCCGAGCTTGCCGAGGAATCCGGCGTGCGCGGCTGTATGGTCATCAAGCCGTGGGGCTATGGCATCTGGGAACGCATCCAGAAACTGATGGACGAACGCATCAAGGATGCCGGCGTCGACAACTGCTATTTCCCGCTGTTCATTCCGCTGTCGTTTTTTGCGCGCGAAGCCGAACATGTTGACGGTTTCGCCAAGGAAATGGCGGTCGTCACCCATCACCGCCTGATTTCCGACGGTGAGGGCGGCCTGATCCCCGACCCCGAGGCAAAGCTGGAAGAACCGCTGGTCGTGCGTCCGACTTCGGAAACGGTGATCGGCGCGGCAATGGCGCGCTGGGTGCAGTCGTGGCGCGATCTGCCGCTGATGGTCAACCAGTGGGCCAATGTGGTGCGCTGGGAAATGCGCACACGGATGTTTCTGCGCACCAGCGAATTCCTCTGGCAGGAAGGGCACACCGCCCACGCGGACGAAACCGATGCGATGACCGAAACGCTGCGCGCGCTCGAAATGTACCGCAGCTTTGCCGAGGACGCGCTGGCAATGCCGGTGGTGGCCGGGCCAAAGCCCGAGAACGAGCGCTTTCCCGGTGCGGTCGAAACGTTCTCGATCGAGGCGATGATGCAGGATGGCAAGGCGCTGCAGGCGGGCACCTCGCATTATCTCGGCACCACATTTTCGACGGCGGCGGGCATCCGTTATCAGGACAAGCAGGGCCAGCAGGCGCTGTGCCACACCACCAGTTGGGGCGTGTCGACCCGTCTGATCGGCGGGGTCATCATGACTCATGGCGACGACGACGGGTTGCGTACCCCGCCGCAAGTCGCGCCGCAGCAAATCGTTATCCTGCCTATGTTGCGCGACAACGACGGGGACGAGGCGCTGCTGGTCTATTGCGAAGGCATCCGCGCCGCATTGGCGGCGCAGACTGTCTATGGCGAACGCGTCCGCGTGCTGCTCGACAAGCGACCGGGCAAGGCAACCGCCAAGCGTTGGGCCTGGGTGAAAAAGGGCGTACCGCTGGTGCTGGAGATCGGCGGCCGCGATGCCGAAGGCGGACAGGTTTCGGTGCTGCGCCGCGATCGGCTGTGGCGGGAAGACGGCAAAGTCGATTTTGTCGGCATGCCGAGGGACACATTCCTGGCCCAGGCCACCGCTGAAATCGTTGCGTATGGCGAAGCGCTCTATGCACAGGCGCGCGATTGGCGCGATGCGCGGATCGAACGCGGAATCACCGATCTGGGCGCATTGCGCGCCTATTTCGCCGATGAACGCGAACAGTCCGATCTGGCACCGGGGTGGGTCGAACTGGGCTGGTCGCGCCCGACCGGCGCTGCGCTCGACGCCGTGGTCGAACAGTTGAAAGCCTTGAAGCTGACCATCCGCAACACCCCGCTCGGGGCACCGGCACCGAGCGGCGTGTGTCCGTTCACTGGCGATCCCGCGGTTGAAACCATCCTTGTTGCGCGCGCTTATTGATTGCCCGGACTGGCGCCTTGCTCTGTCGGGGCGCGGCGCTAGTCTGACGGCATGAGGATTGCCGTTTTCGCGCTCGCCCTGATCGCCGGCCCGGCTTTGGCCGCGCCCGCCGACGATGTTTCCGCAGCCCGGCTAAAGGCGCGGGTCGAACAGCTTGTCGCGTTGGGCACGCGCCATACGCTGTCTGCGCAGGATGATCCCAAACGCGGGATCGGCGCGGCGCGCGTCTGGGCAGAGGCCGATTTTCGCGCGAGTTGCGGCGATGCGGTACAGATCGTCAAGCCGGAGACGGTGATCAGTGGCCCCCGTGTCCCGCAACCGACACGCCTGGTCGATGTCGTGGCGATCCAGCGTGGCACCGCGCGGCCCGACGAAGTCGTGATTGTCGAAGGCCATCTCGACAGCCGGCGCAGCGATCCGCTGGACGCGGCGGGCGATTCACCGGGCGCCAACGACGATGGGTCGGGCACCTCGCTCGTGCTGGAGGCGGCGCATGTGCTGTGCCACAGCCATTTTGCCGGCACGATCGTCTATGCGGTGGTCTCTGGCGAGGAACAGGGGCTGTATGGCGGCAAATTGCTGGCCGACTATGCCCGCGCGCAGCACTGGACGGTCAAGGCCGTGTTCAACAACGATATCGTCGGCAATTCGCGCGGGAGCGACGGCCTGGTCGACGACGCCCATATCCGCGTCTTTTCCGAGGGACCGCGCGCCGATGCCGATGCAAAGCTGGCGCATGCGCAACGGCTCTATGGCGGGGAAAACGACAGCCCGTCGCGCAACCTTTCGCGATTTGTCGCCGGGCTGGGCGATCCGGGCCTGGCCGTCCGGCAAGTCTGGCGCGCCGACCGGATGGGACGCGGCGGCGACCATTTGCCGTTCGAGGAAGCGGGCTATCCGGCGGTGCGGTTCACCGTCGCGGTCGAAAACTATGATGCGCAGCATCAGGACGTGCGCACCGTCGATGGCCATGTTTATGGCGACACCATCGATCGCATGGATTTTCCCTATCTCGCCAAAGTGACCCGGCTCAACGTCCGCGCACTGGCCGCGCTGGCATCGGCGCCGATCGCGCCCACTGCTGAAGTCAAAGGCGCGGTGCAGACCTTTACGACGCTCGCGTGGAAACCTGTGCCGGGCGCGGTCAGCTATGCGGTCTGGCGCCGCCGCACCGACGCATCGGGGTGGGAGGAAAAAGTGCTGGTCACCAGCGCGACCACCGCAAGGCTGGACGGTGTGCGCGCCGACGACTGGTTCTTCGGCGTCAGCGCGATCGCGGGTGACGGCAGCGCCAGCCCGATCGCCTCGGCCCTGCCGGGCGGAGGCTTCACGCCGCCCTTGCCAGCGGGGCAACCTTGATTTCGTGCTCATGCCCGCGCGCCTGGGCAAGATCATAGGCGCTTTGCATCCGCATGAGAGTCTCGACTTTCAAGCCAAAGACCTTTTCGAAGCGGATCGCCATATCTGCCGTCAGCCCGGTATGCCCGTTCAGAACATTGCTCAGATTCTGGCGCGAGACACTGAAATGTGCCGCCAGATCCTTAACGTTGATGCCGAACGGTTCCACGACTTGCCGCTTGAGCCATGGGCCGGGGTGAACGTGGATCGAGGGATGAATTGTGATAGCCATCAATGATAATCCTCCAGATCAAGATCAGCGATGGCGCCGTCATCCTCCGCAATGAACGTCAACCGCCAGTTTTCGTGACCGTCATGGCGTAGGTGCCCCTGCGGTCGCCAGCGAGCTGATGAAAACCGAAGTTGGGAGGCGTATGCAACTCATCCAGACCGGACGCCGAAGCAATGAACGCGATCATGTCGACAACGCGCACCGCCTCGATCACGCCCTTTGGATGCCCCTTCTCGACAAGATTTCGCAGTGCCTTATGCCTGATGCTCCGAATACCACGGGTCAATAGACAAGTGACACATGTGCATGTGTCAACCATGAGTTGACGCGAATCCGTACGTATTGCTTGTGTCGATCTGTGCGACTTTGCTGTTCTCGAGCGCGACCAAGGTTGCAAACGACGTTCATGGCGAGCATGGCCGGAAGGATGGTCCGAACGAACTCTCCAGCAAAACCGCCCCAGGGCATGCCCTCGCGCCAGCAGGTGCTCGATTTCATCGCTACCAGCGAGGAACCTGCCGGCAAGCGCGAGATTGCGCGCGCGTTTGGCCTGAAAGGCACTGAAAAGATCGCGCTGAAAGCATTGCTCAAGGACATGGCCGAGGAAGGGCTGATCGACGGCAATCGCACCGCGTTTCATCGCATGGGCGGGGTGCCGCGTGTGACCGTGCTGCGCGTGATCGAAATCGAGGACGGCGAACCGATTGCCGTGCCCGACGCCTGGCAACCCGATGATGCCAGTGCGCCGCCGCGTCTGCGCGTGACCGAACGGCGCGCCAAAGGGGGCCGCGCGCCGGGCAGCGACGGGGCCGCGCTGCGCGTCGGCGACCGCGTGCTGGCGCGCAATGAAGAGACTGATACGGGCTGGACCGCCTATCCGATCAAGAAATTGCCCGCCTCGGCCGACCAGGTGCTGGGCGTGATCGAATTCGACGGCGCCGGCAAAGGCTGGCTGGCGCCGGTCGACAAACGCGTGCGCAACGCGGTGCCGGTGTCCGATCTGGGCGGCGCCGAGGCCGGGCAACTGGTGCTGGCCGAGCCGGCCGGGCGTGGTCCCCGCGCCGGGGTGAAAGTCACCGCGGTGCTGGGCGATCCGCTGGCGCCGCGCGCGTTCAGCCTGATTGCCATCCACAAGCACGGCATCCCGTTTGCCTTTCCCGAGGCCGCCATCGCCGAGGCGCAACGCGCCGCGCGTCTGCCGATCAGCGAGGATGCGCGCGAAGACCTTACCCACCTGCCGATCGTCGCGATCGACCCGAGCGATGCGCGCGATCACGACGATGCGATCTGGGCCGAACCGGATGGCGAGGGCGGCTGGCGCGCGCTTGTCGCGATTGCCGATGTCAGCTTTTACGTCCGCCCCGGCAGTGCGGTCGATCGCGAGGCGCGCAAACGCGGCAATTCGGTCTATTTCCCCGATCGCGTCGTGCCGATGCTGCCCGAAGTGCTGAGCGCCGATGTCTGTTCGCTGAAAGCGGGAGCGCCGCGCGCGGCGATGGCCTGTCACCTGACGATCAATCCACAGGGCCGGGTGACCGGCTGGCGCTTTAGCCGCGCGCGGGTGCGGATTGCCGAAGTGATCGCCTATGAAGACGCGCAGGCCCGCATCGATGGTGGCGTTGCTGCACCCTACCTGGAAAACCTGTGGGGTGCCTGGGCGCTGCTGGCCAAGGCACGCGCGGCGCGCGATCCGCTGGAACTGGAACTGCCGGAACGTCGGGTCCAACTCGACGAAGCGGGGCGGATTGCCGAGATTGCGGTGCGCGAACGGCTCGACGCGCATCGCGTGGTCGAGGATTTCATGATCGCCGCCAATGTCGCCGCTGCCAAGGCGCTGGAGGCCAAAGTCGCCCCGGTGGTCTATCGCATCCACGAACCGCCGAGCCGTGAGAAGCTGATCGCGCTCAAGGATTACATGGCGACGTTCGGCCGCAAGCTGGCGCTGGGGCAAGTGGTTACCCCGTCGCTGTTCAACCGCATGCTGAAAGACGTCACGGACGAGGCGGAAAAGCTGCTGGTGATGGAGGCGGTGCTGCGCAGCCAGACCCAGGCCTATTACGGACCGCGCAACGCCGGCCATTTCGGGCTGGGGCTGGGCAGTTATGCCCATTTCACTTCGCCGATCCGGCGCTATTCGGACCTGCTGGTGCACCGCGCGCTGGTCGATGCCTATCATTTGGAGCAGCCGCGCCCGCCGGCCGAGGCCGATGTGCCGGCGACCACCGGCCTTGCCGATCGCGACCGCGCCGATCTGGCGGTGATCAGCGATGCGATCAGCATGACCGAACGGCGGGCAATGGTGGCCGAGCGCGACACCATCGACCGCTATGTTGCGGCGTGGCTCTCGGTGCGGGTGGGCGAAGTGTTCGATACCCGCCTGACCGGGGTGCAGAAATTCGGCCTGTTTGCGACGATCATCGGGCTGGGCGGCGACGGTCTGGTGCCGGTATCGACGCTGGGCGCCGAACGTTTTGCCTATGACGAGCGCCTGCAACGTCTGGTCGGGGAACAGACCGGCACCGAATTCGCGATCGGCATGATCCTGAAACTGCGCCTCGCCGAAGCCAACCCGTTGACCGGCGCGCTGAAATTTGAGCCCGTCGAACTGGAGGCCGGCGCAGGTGGCATCGAACGGCGCGGCGGCCATCTGGCGCAGCGCACCGGCGATAACGGCAAACGCCTGGGCAAACATCTGGCCGGCAAGCGCGGCCGGCCCGGCAACATCCGTCATCAGGGACGCAAACGCTGACATGCACCTTGACCACGATCCCGCCGCATCGCCCGCTGCGCCGATCGGCTTTGACGACTTTCTGGCCGTCGACATCCGCGTCGGCACGGTGATCGCCGCCGAGCTTTATCCCGAGGCGCGCAAGCCCAGCCTGAAACTGCGCATCGATTTCGGCCCCGGTATCGGCGAGAAGAAATCCAGCGCACAGATCGCCAGGTTGTACGATCCCGCCATGCTGGTCGGTCGCCAGGTCGCCGCCGTCGTCAACTTTCCCCCGCGCCAGATCGGCAAGTTCATGTCCGAAGTGCTGACCGTGGGGTTCGCCGACGAAGCCGGCAATGTGGTGCTGTTTGCGCCGGATCGCGCGGTTCCCAACGGATCGCGGTTGTTCTGATGTCTGCGCCGGTTGTCTGGACGATCGGTTATGAACAGACCACGATGGCGGCGTTTCTGACCGCACTGACCGAGGCCGGCGTCGAAGTGGTGGCCGATGTGCGTGCCTTGCCGTTGTCGCGTCGGCCGGGGTTTTCGAAATCGGCCCTCGCCGCCAATCTGGCCGAGGCCGGTATCGGCTATGTCCATTTTCGCGCGCTGGGCACCCCCGCAGAAGGGCGCGCGGCGGCACGGCGCAACGACCGTGCCACGCTCGAACGCATTTACGCCGGACAGTTGCAATTGCCCGAAGCGATGGCGGCGATGGCTGGACTGGCCGACCTGGCTGGTGAAAAGCGCACCGCGCTGTTGTGCTATGAACGCGACGCCTGTGGCTGCCATCGCACGCTGCTGCGCGCCGAGGCCTTGCCGGACTTTACCGCAATCGACCTCGTACCCTGAAGCCCTGAATCTGGATTGCGAATTTCCAATCCGCCACCCTAGCGCACAAGTTCGTCATCAAGGAAGGCTGCGACCACGTTAAGATCGACGTCCTTGGCCAGAAACGTCTGCCCGATGCCGCGCAGCAGCAGAAAGGGCAGGGTGCCCGCGTCCATTTTCTTGTCGTGCAGCATGTGATCGGCCAACCGTCGCCCGTCGCAGGCCAGGCCCAAGGGTGCGAGCGTCGCCGGCAGGCCCACCGTTTGCAAGTGCGCGGCGATCCTGCCGGCATCCTGCCCGTTCATCAGGCCCATGCGGACCGAAAACCGCGCCGCCAGCGCCATGCCCAGTGCCACGCCTTCGCCATGCAGCAAGCGGTCGGAAAATCCGGTCTCTGCTTCGAGCGCATGGCCGAACGTGTGGCCGAGGTTGAGCAGCGCGCGCACCCCGGTCAGTTCCTTTTCGTCGGCGGCCACGATCCGCGCCTTGGCCGCGACGCTGTGCGCGATGGCGGTGACGCGGGCTTGCGCATCCCCGGCAATCAGGCGCGTGCCATGGGTCTCGCACCAGGCAAAGAAATCGGCGTCGTCGATCAGCCCGTACTTTACGACTTCGGCATAGCCGGCACGGGTCTCGCGCGGGCCCAGCGTGTCCAGCGTCAGCGGATCGGCCAGCACCAGCGCGGGCTGATGAAAGGCGCCGACCAGATTCTTGCCGGCGGCGGTGTTGATCGCGGTCTTGCCGCCCACGCTCGAATCGACTTGCGCCAGCAGCGTCGTCGGCACCTGGATAAAACCGCAGCCGCGCTTGACCATCGAGGCGGCAAACCCGGTCAGATCGCCGATTACCCCGCCGCCAAGCGCAATCACCCGGTCGCGCCGCTCGATATCCTGGGCAATCAGGAAATCGACGACTTGCGCAAGATGCACCCACGACTTGGTCGATTCGCCCGGCGGCAGGATCAACCACACGCCGGTAATCCCGGCCGCGCCGAGCGCTGCGTCAACGCGTGCCCGCCAATGCACGGCGACATGCGCGTCGGTGACGATCGCCACTTTGTCCTTGCGCAGGAACGGACGCACTTCGACCCCCAGTTGATCGATCAGGCCTGGGGCAATACGCACCTCATAGGGCGCGCCGGCGATATCGACGCTGATCCGGGCGGAAGGGGTCATAGCCATGCGTCGATTGCCTTCAGAATCTTGTGTGCGGTCACGCCGTGCGGTTGAATTGCGCTGATTACGTGGATCGGCGCCTGGCCATAATGCGGCGCGCGTTCATCGCGCAGGCGAGTGAGGATGTCGCGCGGATTGCCCCCGCGCAGCAGCGGGCGGTTGTCCTTGCGGCCGACCCGTTCGAGCAATGTATCGATGTCGCTGTCGATCCACACCGCCACCGCGCGGTCGAGAATCAGCGCACGCGTATGCGGATCGACAAAAGCGCCGCCGCCGGTCGCGAGCACTTTGCGAGACGCGCCATCGCCGACCAGTCGCGCGATCACCCGGCGTTCGCCATCGCGGAAATAGGCTTCGCCATATTGGGCAAAGATTTCCGGAATCGCCATCTGCGCGGCACGTTCGATTTCCTCGTCGGCATCGACAAACGGCAGGCCGATCAGGCCCGACAATTTGCGCCCCACCGTGGTCTTGCCCACCCCCATCATGCCCACCAGCACCACCGAACGGTCAAGCCGTCCGGCGATCCGCTGAATTTCGGCGTGCGAGAGGATATCGTGCTCCATTGCCGGGTCGCCTATACTTGGGCTAGGGCCAAGCGCAAGCCGCCCGCAGCGGGAGTCCATCGACCAACGGGACGGCAGGCGATCGAACGAAAAGGCGACAGGTGAAGATCTGGTTTGGACTGGCCGCCGGCGTGGTGTTCGTTGTGGCATTGGCGATCGCGGCGGTGGCATGGATCAAGGGCGGCATTCAGCCGGCGCGGACGGTGGAAATCCCGGTCCGGGTCGGCCCTGGCCAGGCGGGCGGGGCATGACGTCGCGTCGTTCCCGGATCGGGCTGGTGGCGATCGGGCTGGCGCTTGGCGCCGGGCTGACCGGCGTCCTGGCAGCACAGGAATCGCTGTTGCCCCCCGGTCTTGACGAACGCCCGTCGCCCCGCGCCCGCGCCACTCCGGCGCCGCGTGCCACGCCAAGCCCGCATCCGGCAGCGCCCCGCGTGACGCCGACCGCGGCGGCGCGCACGCCCCCCCCGCCGCGCCCGGTCGCGCCCCCGCGCGTGGCGCCGGTTGCGGCCAGCCCGGTGTTGCCCGAAGACACCGAAGTGACCGCACCTGTCGCACCCGCGGTTGATCCCATCGATGCGCTCGACCCTGCCGTGATCGACCAACTGGTGCAGAATGCCACGCCAAAGTTCGACATTCCGCTGAACGCGCTGCGCAGTCTGGAACGGGTCGGCTTTCTGTCCGAAGCCGATGGCGGGTTGCCGTCGGTTTCGACGCATTATCTCAGCGGCGATTATGTCGGCGCGCTGCTGGCGAAGATGCAGGGGCCGCTGGTTTCGCGCTGGGGCCATATCCTGTTGCGCCGCGTGCTGGCGAGCCGGCTGGATACGCCGGTCGGGATGAACGGCGCGGACTGGGCCGCATTGCGCGCCGCCTTGCTGTTGCGCATGGGCGAGGCCGATGCGGCGCGGGCGCTGGTACAGGAAGTCGACAGCGGCTTTTACACCCACGGCCTCGAAGATACGGCGATGCTCAGCTATCTGTCGACCGCCGACCCGGCCGGGCTGTGCCCGATCGACGCGCTGACTGCGGCGGACCGCCCGGAATGGGACTGGGACCTGTCGCGGTCGATCTGCCTGGCGTTCAACGGCACCGAGGGCTCGCCCGCACTGGCGCAACTCGACCGCGCGTCGAAGCGTGGCCAGGCCAACCGGCTCGACGTCCTGCTGGCACAGAAATTTGCCGGATCCGCCAACACCACGCATCGCGCGGTCAAGATCGAATGGGACGATGTCGACACCCTGACCCCGTGGCGCACCGGCCTTGCCTTTGCCACCGGCATCGAACCGCCGGAGGACCTGCGACGCAAGGACTGGTCGGCTTATGCGCTGGTGGCGACGCGCGCCCCGATGCTGTCGCTGGGATCGCGCGCGGCGGCTGCGGACCAGAGCGCGGCGGCAGGCGTGCTGTCGAGCGCGGCGATGGTCGATCTTTATGCCGAAATCGCCGTGTTGCAGGAACCAGATGCCACCTGGGGGCCGCTCGCGACGCAATTGCACAATGCCTATGTCGCGCCCGACGCGACCGACCGGCTCAGCGCGATCAAGGCCCTGTGGGGTGACAGCAGCGATCCTGTGCGACAAGTGTCGCGTCAGGTCCTGACCGCCTATGCCGCCGCACGGATCGAACCAAGCGCCGCGCAAAGCGGCGATGCGGCCATGCTTCTGGCTTCGATGCTCAGCGCCGGGCTCGATCAGAACGCGGCGCGCTGGGCACCGTTCGTGGCGGTGGGCAGCCAGGCCTGGGGGATGATCACGGTTGCCTCTCCCACCAAGCTGGCGGCCGTGGGTGGCGACGCGCTGACCGCATTCAAGACCGCCGACGACAGTGCCGCGAATTTGCGGTCCGGGCTGTTGCTGGCCGGGCTGATGGGGCTGGGCCGGGTCGATCCGCAAACCGCGCATGACTTCGCCGGAAAGCTTGGGATCGATGTCACGCGCCAGACCCGCTGGAGCCAGGCGATCGACGCGGCGGCCGCGTCGAACAACCCGGCGCTGGTGGCGATGCTGGCCGGATACGGCATGCAAGGGTCGGGCTGGAATCGCATGACGCCGATGCACCTCTATCACATTGTCGACGCACTGCGGCAGGTCGGGCTTGAGGCAGAGGCGCGGATGATCGCCGCCGAGGCCGTGGCGCGGACCTGATCGGGCCGTGGAAAGACTTCCCCATCGCGAACCGGGGAATGAGGCGGCGATTGCTGCATTTCTGGCAATGCTTGCGGCCGAACGCGGTGCTGCGGCCAACACCCTGAGTGCCTATGCCCGCGACCTGGCCGGCGCGGCATCGCTGATCGGCGATCTGGTCCAGGCCGATCGGGCCGCGCTGGCCCGGCTGGGCGAGGCGTGGCGCGGGCTCGCCCCGGCCAGCCTGGCGCGCAAGGCATCGGCATTGCGACAGTTCTTTGCATTTCTGGCCGATGAAGGCTGGCGCGCGGACGATCCCGGCGATGCGCTGCCGCGCCTGCGCCCGCGTCGTCCGCTGCCGCGCCTGCTGTCGCACGACGACATCGGCACGCTGTTTGCGCTGGCCGAGGCGGATGCGGCGACCGGCGATCCGGTGGCGCTGCGCATGCTGGCGCTGATCGAATTGCTCTATGGCTCTGGTCTGCGGGCGACCGAACTGGTTTCGCTGGCGATGGCCGCAGTGCCGCGCGATGCGCCGTTTCTGACGATCACCGGCAAAGGCGGGCAACAGCGCATGGTGCCGGTCGGCGAACGCGCGGGTGCGGCCTTGCGCGCGTGGTTGCGGGTGCGCCCGGCCGGCGGCCGCCATGTCTTTCCAAGCCCGCGCGGCGGCCACCTGTCGCGGGTACGGCTGTTTCAACTGTTGCGGGAACTGGCCTTGCGCGCCGGGCTCGACCCCGAAAAGATCAGCCCGCATGTGCTGCGCCATGCCTTTGCCACGCATCTGCTCGAAGGCGGGGCCGATTTGCGCGTGCTGCAAACCTTGCTCGGGCACGCCGATATTGCGACCACGCAGATCTATACCCACGTCGACGGCGCCAGGCTGGTCGCCCTGGTCAACCAGCGTCATCCGCTGGCCCGGAACAACTGAAACCATTGACCGGGACGGCGCGCTTGCCTAGCGCTGCCGGCATGATTTCCTATCTCGAATTTGAAAAGCCGATTGCCGCACTCGACGCCCGGATCGCCGAATTGCGCGACACGGCCGAGGCGGCTGACTTTGCCGCCGATCTCGACATCGCGGCAGAGGTCCACAAGCTTGAGGCGAAGTCGGCCGAATTGCTCGCCCAGACCTATCGCACGCTCAGCCCGTGGCAGAAGACTCAGGTTGCGCGCCATCCCTCGCGCCCGCATTTCCACGATTACGTCGCGCGCGCTTTCAGCGATTTCGTCCCGCTGGGCGGCGATCGCTGTTTTGGCGAAGATCAGGCGATTGTCGGCGGACTGGCGCGTCTGGGCGATCGGCGGATCATGCTGATCGGCCACGAAAAGGGCAATGACACGCAAAGCCGCATCCGTCACAATTTCGGCATGGGCAAGCCCGAAGGCTATCGCAAGGCGGTGCGTCTGATGGAAATGGCCAGCCGGTTCGGCCTGCCGGTGGTGACGCTGGTCGACACCTCCGGCGCGTTTCCAGGCGTCGAGGCCGAAGAACGCGGGCAGGCCGAGGCTATTGCCCGCTCGACCGAGGCATGCCTGGCACTGGGCGTGCCGATGGTTGCAACGATTGTCGGTGAAGGCGGCTCGGGCGGCGCGGTCGCGCTGGCCAGCGCCGAACGCGTGCTGATGCTGGAACACGCAGTCTATGCCGTGATTTCGCCGGAAGGATGCGCTTCGATCTTGTGGCGCACCGCGCAAAAGGCGGCCGAGGCTGCCGAAGCCATGAAAGTGACCGCGCAGGACCTGCTGCAACTGGGCGTGATCGATCGCATCATCGCCGAACCCGCCGGCGGCGCGCATCGCAACCCCGCCGCCACCGCGACCGCGCTGGGCCTTGCCATCGGCGAGGAACTCGACGCACTGGCAGGAAAGACGCCGCAGGCGCTGCGCTCGATGCGCGAAGAGCGGTTCCTGAGGATAGGCAGCTAGAGCTGGGTGTTGTTGGTAGCAGCCGCAGCGATCAGCAAAGTGTTGATGAGCTGGTTGGAAAAACTCTGCAGCCCAAAGATCAGCACCACCGACAACAGTCCGATCAGCATACCGTATTCGACCACGGTCACACCCGCAGTGTCGCGCAGCAGCCTTTTGACCAAAGTTTGCACGCGCGAATTCCCATGATGACAGCCGAATGTCACACTATGCCCCGCAACCTAACAAATCGTTAGATCGCTTTCGCTGGATCAGACAAACCATGCCGGAGACCACCGTCGTTCCCGAGATTGAGCCGGCAATGGTGGTCGTGGCCGCGGCGTTGGTCGATGGGCACGGCCGGGTGTTGATGCAGCAGCGGCCGCTTTCGCGTCAGCACGGCGGTCTGTGGGAATTCCCCGGCGGCAAGCTTGAGCGCGGCGAGGGGCCGCTTGCCGCGCTGGTTCGCGAACTGCACGAGGAACTGGCGATTGTCGTCGCGCCCGATTCGTGCGTCCCTATCGGCTTTGCCGCAACCGAGGCGCAACCGGGTGGCCGTGCAGTGATTCTGTTGCTGTATGGCTGTCATACCTGGGGTGGAGAGCCGGTCAGCCAGGAGGGCGCGGCATGGGCCTGGTGCGATGCTGCCGCGCTGGGATCGCGCGCGACTCCGCCGCTCGACATACCGCTGATCCCGATTGCGATGGCCTATGCGCGGGGTCAGCTCTGAACCTTGGAATTCGTTCGAAAACCTCTTGCCAAGCCCGGCACGCCCCCCTAAGTGCGCGTCTCCCAAGCGCCCGTAGCTCAGCTGGATAGAGCATCAGACTACGAATCTGAGGGTCGGACGTTCGAATCGTTCCGGGCGCACCATTACCCCGCACGGGCCCCATCGGGGTGTGTGTGCCGGGTGATATCCAGGGGAAAGGCCGCTCGCGGCCAAGCAAAATGGCGATGCGCCCGTAGCTCAGCTGGATAGAGCATCAGACTACGAATCTGAGGGTCGGACGTTCGAATCGTTCCGGGCGCACCATTTTCCAACTTCGCACATTTCCAACCACCACGGCGGCAGGCGGATGGCTGTCCAGCGGTCGGGCTTTGCCTGCCGTAAAACCGCTTTGCCTCATCTTATAGCCAAATAAGTTCTGGATATTGGTTAATTTGGTTATTTCAGGGAATAGCTATCCGTTATGCCATTGTGCGCAGCGATGCACGTTGCGTGATCCGCGCGCTTCGCCTTATAGAGCCCGCGAGGTTGGATGCGCGCGACGATCGCGGGCAAAAACCAGAGGCTGCCAGAAGAAAGGGACTCCCCACCTTGGCCAAACCCGCCCGGCCGCGTGCACCCAGAGCCGCAACCGCCAAACCCGCTGCGGCCGACGCCCCGGCATCGCCCGCGATCATCGAGACGGCAACCATCGCCGGCAATGAAGATGCGGTGTTTGCCCTGCGCAGCCTGCAGCAGGCGCATGCCAACAACAAGCGCTTCGATGCGACCGATGCCGAACTGCTGCATTTCTATGAACAGATGGTGCTGATCCGCCGGTTCGAGGAACGCGCCGGGCAGTTGTACGGCCTTGGCCTGATCGGCGGATTCTGTCATTTGTATATCGGCCAGGAAGCGGTCGCGGTCGGCGTGCAATCGGCATTGAATGCTGGACTCGACAGCGTCATCACCGGCTATCGCGATCACGGCCACATGCTAGCCTATGGCATCGATCCGCGCGTGATCATGGCCGAACTGACCGGGCGCGCCGCCGGCATCTCGCACGGCAAGGGCGGTTCGATGCATATGTTTTCAACCGAGCACAAGTTCTTTGGCGGCCATGGCATTGTCGGCGCGCAAGTGCCGCTGGGCGCGGGGCTGGCGTTCGGCCACAAATATCGCGGCGACGGCGGCGTCTGCGTGGCCTATTTCGGCGACGGGGCGGCCAACCAGGGCCAGGTCTATGAGACCTTCAACATGGCTGCCTTGTGGAAACTGCCGATCGTGTTCGTGGTTGAAAACAATGGCTATGCGATGGGCACCGCGGTCAAGCGCGGGTCGGCCGAGACGCATTTCTATCGCCGGGGCACGGGTTTTCGTATTCCCGGCATGGATGTCAACGGCATGGATGTCCTCGAAGTGCGACAGGCGACCGAAGTTGCGCTCGAATTCGTGCGTGGCGGCAATGGCCCGGTGCTGATGGAATTGAACACCTATCGCTATCGCGGCCATTCGATGTCCGACCCGGCGAAGTACCGCAGCCGCGAGGAAGTGCAGGACATGCGTGAAAACCATGATCCGATCGAGGCGGCCAAGCAGGAACTGCTGAAGCGCGGCGTGACCGAGGACACTATCAAGGACATCGACAAAAAGACGCGCCAGACGGTCGCCGAGGCCGCCGACTTCGCCGAGAACTCGCCCGAACCGGCGGTCGGCGAACTCTACACCGATGTGCTGGTAGGGACCTATTGACATGGCGATAGACCTGAAGATGCCCGCGCTTTCCCCGACGATGGAGGAAGGCACGCTCGCCCGCTGGCTGGTCAAGCCCGGCGATGAAGTCAAATCCGGCGATATCCTGGCCGAGATCGAAACCGACAAGGCGACGATGGAATTCGAAGCGGTCGATGAAGGGGTGATCGGCGCCCTGCTGGTTGCCGAAGGAACCGAAGGGGTTAAAGTGGGCACGATCATCGCCACGCTGTCAGGCGAAGACGACGAAGCCCCGGCTGCGCCCCCTCCTTCTGCGCCAGAACCGGTTCCCGCGCCGGTTGTGGCCGCTCCGATCGCCGCCCCGGCCGTCAAGCCTGCCGCGCACGAACCGGAAATCGCATCCGGCACGGCACTGGTATCGACCACCGTGCGCGAAGCGCTGCGCGATGCGATGGCCGAAGAAATGCGCGCCGACGATCGCGTGTTCGTGATGGGCGAGGAAGTCGCCGAATACCAGGGCGCTTACAAGGTCACCCAGGGCCTGCTCGAAGAATTCGGTCCGCGCCGCGTAATCGACACGCCGATCACCGAATACGGCTTTGCCGGGATCGGCACCGGCGCGGCGATGGGCGGACTGCGCCCGATCGTGGAATTCATGACGTTCAACTTCGCCATGCAGGCGATCGACCACATCATCAATTCGGCAGCCAAGACCAATTACATGTCGGGCGGCCAGATGCGCTGTCCGATCGTGTTTCGCGGCCCCAACGGCGCGGCGTCGCGCGTCGGCGCCCAACACAGCCAGAACTATGGCCCGTGGTATGCCGCCGTTCCCGGCCTGGTCGTGATCGCCCCCTATGACGCCGCCGACGCCAAGGGTCTGCTCAAGGCCGCGATCCGCAGCGAAGATCCGGTCGTCTTCCTTGAAAACGAACTGGTCTACGGCCGCAGCTTTGACGTGCCGCAAGGCGATGATTTCGTCCTGCCGATCGGCAAGGCACGGATTGTCCGCCCCGGCAAGGACGTCACCATCGTGACCTATTCGATCGGCGTCGGTCTGGCACTTGAAGCCGCCAAGACGCTGGCTGACGAGGGGATCGACGCCGAAATCGTCGACTTGCGCACCTTGCGTCCGCTCGACAAGGCCACCGTGCTGGAAAGCCTGTCGCGCACCAACCGCATGGTCGTCGCCGAAGAAGGCTTTCCGGTCTGCGGGATCGCGTCGGAAATCATCGCGATCGCGATGGAAGAAGGCTTTGACCATCTCGACGCGCCGGTGCTGCGCGTCAGCGACGAAGACGTGCCGTTGCCTTACGCCGCCAACCTGGAAAAGCTGGCCCTGATCGACGCGGCCAAGATCGCCGCTGCGGTTCGCAAGGTGTGTTATCGCTGATCTGATTGCGGAGGAATGGCTGTCGCCGCCAGAGCGGCTGGCGATAGCCTATGCCCCTCGTGCGCTGCGGCCGGCATGGACAGGGTTGCTCGCGCTCGACCATCGACTGGCCGATGCCGCGCGGCCGGGGCGCGAGGCGATCATGATCCAGTTGCGGCTGGCATGGTGGCGTGATCGCATGGCCGAACCGGCAGCGGATTGGCCACGCGGCGAACCACTGCTGGGCCTGCTGGTCGCCTGGGATGCCGAACGCGCCGCATTGCGCGCCTTGGTCGATGGCTGGGAAGCGCAAGTCGTCGGCGAGGATGGCGGCGTGTCGCTCGATCAGGCGCGCGCCGGGGCGATCGTGGCGCTTGTGCGGTTGGCGGGTCTTGCCGAAACGCCCGCTGTAACCCGCGCTGCGGCCGACTGGGCAGAAGGACGCGCATTCAACCCGCAGGGCTTGCCCCGCGCGCTCCGTCCGCTGGTGCTGTTGCAGCACTTTGAAACCGCAGCGGAGGCGCCGCCATGGCGCGTGCTGCTCGGGGCGCTGCGCAAAGGGTGGTTGGGGCGCTAGATTCCGCCAAATCGGCGGGGTCTCCCGCTCGTCACGTCTGCCGCCCGGGCCTACCCCCCCGTTTATGAACAGGATCGTGATCGGCGCGCTGGGGGCGCTGTTGCTCGTGGCGGCAGGGGTGTTCTGGTGGCAGGGGCGCGCCGCGACCGACAATGCCCCGCAAATGCCGCGCCTCGCGCTGCCGGCGCCGCGCGCCAGCGCGAGCGGCGATGTTTCACTGCCCGAGGTCGATCCCGGCGACGCGGTCGGGGACGATCTGCCCGAAGTGCCCGAGGAAACCAAAGAGCAGAAGCGGTTCGATCGGCTTGATCGCGATCGCGACGGCAAGATCACTTTGCCGGAAATGCTGGCCCCGCGAATCAAGGATTTCCGCAAGCTCGATGTCGACGGCAACAACCTGCTGACGTTCGACGAATGGGCGGTGCGTTCGATCAACAAGTTCAAAGCCGCCGACAAAGGCGGCAAGGGCTATCTGACCCGCGACGATTTCGCCACCACCCGCGTCAAGCCCAAAACGCCGACGTGCAAGTGCAAGTGACGCGTCACGCCAGCCATTCGGCCAGATCGGCCTTGGCGCGGGATGTATAGCCCTCTTTGCGCTGCTTCTTCTTCACGTCAGGCGCGAGTGCGGGGAACAGGCCGAAATTGACGTTCATCGGCTGATATGTCTCGGCCACCGCATCGCCGGTGACGTGCGACAGCAAGGCGCCGAGCGCAGTGGTGCGCGGCGGCGCGGTCCATGGCTGGCCGCCCAGTTCGGCCGCCGTCATCAACCCGGCCAGCAGGCCGATTGCGGCGCTTTCGACATAGCCTTCGCAACCGGTGATCTGGCCGGCAAAGCGCAGGCGGGGATCGCTGACCAGGCGCAACTGCCGGTCGAGCACGCGCGGCGACTGGATAAAGGTGTTGCGGTGCAGCCCGCCAAGCCGGGCGAATTCGGCGCGCTCCAGGCCCGGAATCGTGCGGAACAGGCGCACTTGTTCGGCGTGTTTCAGCTTGGTCTGGAACCCGACCATGTTCCACAGCGTGCCGAGCGTGTTGTCCTGCCGCAGTTGCACGACGGCATAGGGCCAGCGTCCGGTGCGCGGGTTGTCGAGCCCGACCGGCTTCATCGGGCCGAACCGCAGAGTGTCTTCGCCGCGTGCCGCCATCACTTCGATCGGCATGCACCCTTCGAAATAGGGGGTGTTCGCCTCCCATTCGCGAAATTCGGTCTTCTCACCGTCGAGCAGCCCCTGGTGGAACGCGCGATACTGGTCGCGGTCCATCGGGCAATTGATGTAGGCCGCTTCGCCCTTGTCCCAGCGACTGGCTTTCCAGCAGATGTCCATGTCGATGCTGTCGTGGTGGACGATCGGCGCAATCGCGTCGAAAAATGCCAGCGCATCGGCTCCTGTCGCGGTGCCGATCGCGCCGGCCAGCGCCGGGGCGGTCAGCGGGCCGGTGGCAATGATCACGTGACCATCAGCGGGAATCGCATCGATCCGTTCGCGTACGACAGTCAGGTTGGGCAGGCTCGCCAGGGATTCCTCGACCGCGGCCGAAAACACGTCGCGATCGACCGCCAGCGCCGATCCCGCCGGCACTTGCGCGCGCGCGGCTGCGGCCATGATCAGGCTGTCGCAACGGCGCATTTCATGGTGGAGCAGGCCGACCGCGTTGCTGACATCGTCGTCCGACCGGAACGAATTGGAACAGACCAGTTCGGCCAGCCCGACGCCCTGGTGCGCTGCCGTCATGTCGCCACCGCCGCGCATTTCTGACAGGCGCACACGGATGCCGCGCCGGGCAAGCTGCCATGCCGCTTCGCTGCCGGCCATGCCGCCGCCGATGATGTGGACCTGATGCGTCATCGCGTCGGCAGGACCACGGCGCCCTGTGCATCGCGCGTCAGCGGCAGATGGGCCAGCGCGACCCACAATGGCAATGTGCCATAGACATGCGGAAACAGCGCGCCGCCGCGCGAGGGTTCCCAGCGCACCGCATCACCGAGCGAGGGCAGGTCGACGCGCACAACGACCAGATCTTGCTGCCCGGCGAAATGCTTGTCGGCGGTCTCGGTCACCTGGTCGGCGGTCGACAAGTGGACATAACCGTCCGCCAGATCGATCGGCGCACCTTTGAACACGCCTTCAGCCTGCCATTCGGCCCACTGTGGCGCAGTCAGGATCTTGTAGGCGCAAGGGTCAATCATATCCCGAACCGATCCCGCAGTTGTCGGACGATGTCACGGCGCGATTCACGCGATTCATTCGACGCCGGTTTCCGCGCTGTCTTCCCCACTTTCGCCATCGTCCTGCTCGGCAAGCCGCGCGGCGCTGACGACGTGTTCCTTGTCTGCGACGTGGAACAGGCGGACCCCCGCGCTGCCCCGGCCGATCACGCGCAACGTGGTCAACGGCAGACGGATCAGCTTGGCCTGGTCGGTGACCAGCACCAGTTGGTCGGCCTGGACGGCGGGGAAGCTGGCAACGACAGGGCCGTTGCGTTCGATATTATCGATATTGCCGATGCCCTGGCCACCACGTCCGGTGCGGCGGTATTCATAGGCCGACGACAGCTTGCCATAGCCGTTGGCGCAGACCGTCAGAATAAACTGTTCGTCCGCGACCAGTTCGGCAAAGCGGTCGGCATCGATCGACGGTTCGCCCTCGCGTTCCGCTTTCCATGGCGCGAAGCGCAAGTATTCGTCGCGTTCTTCCTGATCGCGCATGCCGGTGCGGTGCAGGATCGACAGCGAAATCACTTCGTCGCCGTCTTTCAGCAGCATGCCGCGCACGCCGGTCGAAGTGCGGCTCTGGAATTCGCGCACGTCGTCGGCGGCAAAGCGGATCGCCTTGCCCTGGCGACTGGCCAGCAGCACGTCATCGCCTTCTGACAACAGCGCGACGCCGATCAGGCGATCGGTGTCATCCTCTTCGAACTTCATCGCGTATTTGCCATTCGACGGGATATTGGCAAAGGCATCCATCGCGTTGCGGCGGACATTGCCCTTGGCAGTCGCGAACATCACATCCAGTTTGCCCCATTCCGCCTCGTCCTCGGGCAGGGCGAGCACGGCGGCGATGGTTTCGTCGCGGTCGAGCGCGGGCAGCAGATTGACCACCGGGCGACCTCTGGTCGCGGCACCACCTTCGGGCAGGCGCCAGACTTTCAGGCGATAGACTTTGCCCGCGGTGGAAAAGAACAGCACCGGGGTATGCGTGCTGGCCACGATCATCGTGCCGACCGCGTCTTCGTCCTTGGTCGCCATGCCCGAACGGCCCTTGCCGCCCCGGTTCTGCGCGCGGAACGTCGAAAGCGGGGTGCGCTTGATGTAACCGTCGAGCGTGATCGTCACGACCATGTCGTCGCGTTCGATCAGGTCCTCATCCTCGATACCGTCGGCGGCAGCGGTGATTTCGGAAAGGCGGGGCGTGGCAAAGGCCGATCGCACCGCCAGCAATTCGTCGCGCATCACGCCATACAGCTTTTGCCGGTCGGCCAGGATCGACAGGAATTCGGCAATCGCCTTGGCCAGCGTTTCCAGTTCGCCACCGATTTCGTCGCGGCCGAGCGCAGTCAGGCGATGCAGGCGCAAATCGAGAATCGCGCGCACTTGCGTTTCCGACAGGCGATAGGTCAGCGTATCGGCCAGTTCGTCGTCCTCGATCGCCTCGACCAGCTTGATATAGCCGGCGATTTCCGCGATCGGCCACTCGCGCGTCACCAGCGCTTCGCGCGCGATGGCGGGGTTGGCCGAACCGCGGATGATCTTGACCACTTCATCCAGATTGGTGACCGCGATCACCAGCCCGAGCAGGATATGGGCGCGGTCGCGCGCTTTCATCAGCTCGAACTTGGTCCGCCGCGTGATTACTTCCTCGCGGAACCGGACGAAGCTTTCGATGATATCCTTCAGGCTGAGCGTTTCCGGCCGACCGCCCCGAATGGCAAGCATGTTGGCGGGGAAATTCGACTGCGCCGGGGTGTTGCGCCACAACTGGTTGAGCACGACTTCGGGCGTGGCATCGCGTTTCAGGTCGATGACCACCCGCACGCCTTCGCGGTTCGATTCGTCGCGGATGTCGGCAACGCCTTCGATCCGCTTGTCCTTGGCCGCTTCGGCGATCTTTTCAACCAGCCCCGACTTGCCGACCTGATACGGCATCGAGGTCAGCACGATCGAACGGCGGCCTTCGCCACGTCCGCGCGTTTCCTCGATGATATGGCGCGCGCGCATGATGATCGAGCCGCGCCCCTCGGTATAGGCCTTGCGCGCACCGGCGGTGCCGAGAATCAGCGGTGCGGTCGGGAAATCGGGGGCAGGGATGATGCGGATCAGATCGTCGATGCTGATCAGCGGGTTGTCCATATAGGCCAGGCAGCCGTCGATCACTTCGCCCAGATTGTGCGGCGGGATATTGGTCGCCATGCCGACCGCGATCCCGCCCGCGCCGTTGACCAGCAAGTTGGGAAAGCGCGCGGGCAGGACCTGCGGCTCGTTTTCCGACCCGTCATAGTTGGCCTGAAAATCGACCGTGTCTTTTTCGATATCGCCCAGCAGCGCGTCGGCGACTTTGGCCAGACGCGCCTCGGTATAGCGCATCGACGCCGGCGGATCGGGGTCCATCGATCCGAAATTGCCCTGACCGTCGATCAGCGGCAGGCGCATCGACCAATCCTGGGTCATGCGCGCCAGCGCGTCATAGATCGCCGAGTCGCCGTGGGGATGGTATTTGCCCATGCAATCGCCGACGATGCGCGCCGATTTGCGATAGGGTTTTCCGGCGGTGAAGCCGTTTTCGTGGCTGGTCCACAAGATGCGCCGGTGCACCGGCTTCAACCCGTCGCGCACATCGGGCAGCGCGCGGCTGACGATCACGCTCATCGCGTAATCGAGATAGCTGGATTTCATTTCATCGACGATGTCGATCCGCTGAAATTCCGGTTCGCCGGATGGGGCAGGGGGATCGATCGAGGTGTTATCGTCGCTCAAGGTCTGTGCGCTTTCGCTGCTGGGATATCCGGGCCTGGCGCGCACCTTTGCCGACCGAAAGACGCGCGTCCCGGATGGATCAAGCCTTTGGCCCTAGACCCAAGACCGCGCGATGGCCAGTCGGGGTTGCCGCAGGCACCCGGGTTTTTCCACATTTCGCTGTTGCCGACGAGCATTGCTGCGGCGAAACGACATGCAAATGCGGTTCACCGTCGGCGCTGTGGCTGCTAGGCGTTGCAAAGGCTGCAAAACCGCGCCACACGAGCGACAGATCAGATGCGGTGACGCCAGGGTGCATGGGGCATGAAAGCCGGCCCCCTCGCGCGTGCCCGGTCGAACATGGAGATTTATGACAATGCGGGGTAGTTTCGCTTTTTTCGGCCGGTCGACCGTCGCCGCCGCCGCTCTTGCCATCGCTTCGCTGGTCGTCGCCTCGCCGGTGATGGCCAAGGAAAAGGAAAAAGAGGCGCCAAAAGTCACCAATTCTCCGGAGTTCAGCAAAGTCGCCGGCCCGTTCCAGAAGTCGTTCGGCGAACTTTCGGCCAAGAAGGGCAAAGTCAGCGATGACGAGTTCAAGGCCGCCGCAGCGGGCATGATTCCGGCGCTCGCAGCGCTCGAACCCAACGTCAAATCGCCGCTCGATCGCCTGATCTACGGGGATTGGCAGCGCCAGATCGGCGGCTGGGCCGGCGACAATGCACTGCTGGCCAAGGGTCTGGAGAACATGCTTGGCAGCGGGCAGTTGCAACCCAATCTGGTGCCGACGGTCAGTGCGATGCTCGGCCAGATCGCCTATGTCGCCAAGGACTATCCGACTGCGATCAAAGTGCTGTCTCCGCTGATGTCCAACCCCGCGGTCGACGATGCCGTGCCTCAGATGCTGGCCGAATCGTATGCTTCGACCGATCAACCCAAGCAGGGTCTCGACGCGCTGAAGACCGCGATCGCGGCACGCAAGGCAGCGGGCAAGGACGCGCCCGAAGAATGGTACACGCGGGGCAATCGCATCGCCTATACCGCCAAATTGACGGCTGAATCGACCGAATGGGCGCTGCTGCTGGCGGCGGCCTATCCGACGCCGATCAACTGGCTGGGCGCGACGCAGCTCGTACGCAACGGCGCCACCAACTTCGGCAGTCCCGAAGAGCTTGATGTCAGCCGCCTGATGGACCAGACCGGTGCGCTGAAGCTCGACGCGAAATATGTCGCGCGCGAATACGTCGCCTATCTTCAGGCGATCGACGCCCGCCGGTTCCCTGGCGAAGCGGTCCGCATCGCCGAACAGGGCATCGCCACCGGCGCGCTCAAGGCCGACGACTCGTTCGTCAAGGATGCTCTGGCGCAGGCCCGTCCGCGCGTTGCCGCCGACAAGGCATCGCTGCCCGGCCTCGCCAAGGATGCAGCCGCTGCGCCTTCGGGCAAAGTGGCGCTGGCTGCAGGCGACACCTATCTGTCGTATGGCGATGCTGCCGAGGCGGATGCCATGTACACCCTGGCGTTGAGCAAGGGCGGCATCGATGCCGACAAGGACCGCCTGCTGACCCGTCTGGGCATTGCCCAGATCGACGAAGGCAAATACGCCGATGCCAAGGCAACGCTGGCCAAAGTCACCGGGCCGCGCGTGGCCATCGCCCAACTCTGGTCGATCTACGCCGACCAGAAAGCCGCGGGCAAGTAACCGAAAATCCTTCCCGGCAACGGGCCAGGCGATTTACACATCTCGATTACGTGCATATTTATCCATATAAATCATAATGATCCGTTCGTGCCGACCCTGTCGAATCACGCGCGAGTGCAGTCGATCCGGGCACCATTGCACCCGCTTGGCAAACCTCAGCGCGCCTGCTTCGACAAGCTCGGCACGAACGGATCTTTTTTAAATCAGATACCTGCCTGTCGAGTGCCGCAGGCTCGCCACCCAACGCGGTGATTCCGGGACCGGCGAAATATTGACGGGAAAATCGATGCACCGGATGTGTGCATCCCTTGGCGGCAACGGGTAGGGGCTTTGCCCCAGATGCCGCCCTTCGGGGGTTATGGTGACCCCTGCGAACGCTGCACGCCAGTCAACCTGACGTCTTGATCATACGTCGTATTCTGGGTTGCAGCGTTCGCTGAAATGACGAAAAAAAGCGGAATGTTTGACTGACGTAGCCGGTTGCCGGGGAGGATCAGGTCAGTCGACGGGGTGGAAGGCGCCGGTTGTTTCATCCAGCAGGTGCAACACCCCGTCGCTGATCGCGAAAAATGCGCCGGTCAGACGCAGCGATCCCTGCTCTTCCTTGCTGCTGACCCAGGGAAATGTGCGCAGATTGGCAAGGCTGGTGCGCACCCCGGCATGTTCCATTGCGCGCTCGGCTTCGCGCCCGGTGGTGCCGTATTGTGCGACCACCGGCGGGCGGACGTCATCGAGCAGGGCGATCCAACTGGCGATAAAACCGCCTTCGCCCGGCTCGGTGCCTTGCAGGCTTTGCGTCAGCGCCGCCTTACAGCCGCCGCACATGCCGTGGCCCAGCACGACGATTTCCTTGACCTTGAGCACTTGCACCGCGAATTCGAGCGCGGCCGACACGCCATGCAGGCCGGGCGCGGTTTCAAACGGCGGCACCATCGCGGCGACATTGCGCACCACAAACATTTCGCCTGGATCGGTATCGAAAATCTGCGCCGGATCGACGCGGCTGTCGGAACAGGCGATGATCAGCACCCGCGGGCTTTGTCCTTCGCCCAGTTCGTGCCAGCGTTCGAGTTTTGGCGTCCAGCCATGTTCGCGAAAACGGCGATAGCCGTCGATCATGTGTTCCAGTTCGGGGGATACAGATTCGCGCATTGTATGTCTCCCTCAGACGCGGTGACCGCTCCATGGCGGCAGTTTGCCGGATGCGCAAGCATCGGATGGGGGTGGAATTCGCCGTGACAAACGCCTATCTGCTGGCGGATGACACTGCTTTCGACCGCGCCCGCCCAACCCGGCCAGTCCGGACCGGATTCCACCGAAGCCGGCGCACCGGTGCGCCAGCGCAAGCCCGACTGGATCCGCGTCAAGGCGCCGACCAGCAAGGGCTATGGCGAAACCCGCCAATTGATGCGCGATCTGAAGCTCAACACCGTATGCGAAGAGGCGGCATGCCCCAATATCGGCGAATGCTGGACCAAGAAGCACGCAACGGTGATGATCCTGGGCGATGTCTGCACGCGGGCCTGCGCGTTTTGCAATGTCAAGACCGGCATGCCGCGCGCGGTCGATGCCAGCGAACCGGGCCATGTTGCCGAGGCGGCGGCGCGCCTGGGGCTGGAACACATCGTCATCACCTCGGTCGATCGCGATGACTTGCCCGACGGCGGTGCCGGACAGTTCGTCAAAGTGATCCGCGCGCTGCGCGAACAGACGCCAAAGACCACGATCGAGATCCTGACTCCCGATTTTCGCGGCAAAATGGCCGCCGCGGTCGAGGCGATCGTCGCGGCCGGGCCCGACGTCTATAACCACAACCTTGAAACGGTGCCCCGGCTCTATCCGACGATACGCCCCGGCGCCCGCTATTACGCGTCGCTGCGGCTGCTCGAAGAGGTCAAGCGGCAGGACCCGCGCGTCTTCACCAAATCGGGCATCATGCTCGGACTTGGCGAAGCGCGGCTTGAAGTGCACCAGGTGATGGACGACATGCGTTCGGCCGGGATCGATTTCCTGACCATGGGGCAGTATCTTCAGCCCACGCCTAAGCACACCAAAGTGATCGAATTCGTGAACCCGAAGGCCTTTTCGGCTTATGGTGCGATCGCGCGCGCCAAGGGCTTTCTGCAAGTCGCTTCGAGCCCGCTGACCCGTTCCAGCTATCACGCCGGCGACGATTTCGCCCAGATGCGCGCCGCGCGCGAGGCGCAGTTGGCGAAAGCCGCGCGTTGACATGGCGCATATCGCCGAAACACGGCACCTGCCCTGGTCGCCCGAACAGATGTTCGACCTGGTCGCGGACGTCAAGCGTTACAGTGAATTCCTGCCGTGGGTCGTCGGCACACGCATCCGATCCGACGATGGCGAAGAAATGGTGGCGGACATGCTGGTCGGGTTCAGCGCGCTGCGCGAGAAATTCACCAGCAAAGTGCACAAGGACCGACCCGGCGCGATCACGGTCGAATATCTCGACGGACCGATGAAGTCGCTGTCCAACTCGTGGCGTTTCATGCCCGACAAGGACGGCGGGTGCCGGGTCGATTTCGAATGCGATTTTACCTTTCGCAATGCGCTGTTCGAGAAACTGGCGGGCCAGTATCTTGATCGCGCGTTCCGCAGGATGGTCGGCGCGTTCGAGACGCGCGCCGCAAAGCTTTATGGCGCGTCGGACGGCAACAACAGTTCGAGCGCAACCAGCGCGGCCTGACGCCGCACTTCGGCGCGGTCGCGCGCGTCGGAAAACAACTGCGTCTCGGCCTCGGTCGCTTCGGGGTCCTGCCCGCGCCGGGCAACGGCGAACACCACCGTCCCCACCGGTTTTTGCGCCGATCCGCCTTCGGGGCCGGCAATCCCGGTAATCGCCACGGCAATATCGGCGCGCGAATGTTTCAGCGCGCCTTGTGCCATCGACCATGCGACCGCGACCGAGACCGCACCGAATGTGTCGATCAGGTCTTCGGGTACGCCCAGCATTTCGATCTTGGCGGCGTTGGAATAAGTGACAAAGCCGCGATCGAGCACCGCCGAGCTGCCGGCGATTTCGGTCAGCGCGGCGGCGACCAGGCCGCCGGTGCAGCTTTCGGCGACGGCAACGGTACGGCCGAGCGTGCGGTTGGCGGCGATTACACGCGCGGCCAGGCCGACCAGGTCGGCGGGAAGCAGGCTATCCATCGCAATATGTCCTTCAGGGATCCGTCGGGGGAGGGGCCGACGGGGCCGGTTGTGGCGGGCAAAGCGGGAGCACCGGTCTCTGGGCCGATTTGAGGCCGGGTTGTTTGACATCGATATGCCGCCGGTCGAGCCGTCGCACCGCCAGCGTGATCAGGCCGGCGGCGTTTTCGGGCGGCAAAGGGGCAATCAGGCGCAAGGCGTACTCGATATCGGGGCAATCGCCCGGATGGATCGCCTGTACCACGAATGTGGCGACAAAGCCCGTGGCAAAACCCTGCAAGGCGCTGTCGGGCAGCATCGCGGCAAATTTGCCCAACCCGCCCCCTGCCGCATGGCCGGCAAGCGCGCCGACCCCCACTTTCAACACCGCTGCCTTCGCCACCGGCCACGACGCGGCCTGCCCGACGCGATAACGCGCGGCCAGGCCGCCCCCTTGCGTGGCCAGAAACCCGTCCGGCGACAACACCGGGCGGCACGCCTGTGCCGCCGCATCGATCACGGTCGGCAGGGCATAGGCAAAGATCGCGTCGAGATCGGCAGGCGCCAGACAGACATCCTGCGCCGCATGCGCGGCTGTCGCCGAACCCAGCGCGATCAGCGAAAGGCCGGCAGCGAAAGCTTTGCCGAACGCGATCATGCCATTGCCTCCACCTCGTGGACCGTGGCGACCGCCTGCGCCGCGATGCCTTCGCCGCGTCCGGTCAGGCCGAGTCGTTCGGTCGTGGTGGCCTTGACGCTGACCCGGTCGGCCGCAATCCCGAGAATCAGGGCAAGCCGGGCACGCATCGCGGCCTTGTGGGGGCCAATTTTGGGGGCTTCGCAAATGATCGTCACGTCGACATTGGCAATGGCGTGGCCCGAATCGCGCACCAGACCGGCGGCATGGGCCAGAAACCGGTCGGAACTTGCGCCTTTCCATTGCGGGTCGGACGGCGGGAAGTGATCGCCGATATCGCCGGCGGCAATCGCGCCGAGCAAGGCATCGACCAGCGCATGGATCGCGACGTCGGCATCGCTGTGCCCCGCCAGCCCGCGCGGATGGTCGACGCGCACGCCGCACAGCCACAGTTCCTCGCCATCGCTCAGGCGGTGCACGTCAAACCCCATGCCGGTCCGGCAGATCATCGCAGCATCCTTCAAATCGCTGGCAAAAGTCACTTTGCGCAGCCGCTCGTCGCCCGGAACGAGCGCGACGGCAAGCCCCGCCGTTTCGGCCACGGTCGCATCATCGCCCGCATCGTCTGCCCCTGTCCAGTCGCGGTGCGCGGCAAGGATCGCGGCGAACCGGAATGCTTGTGGGGTTTGCACGCGATAAAGACCATCGCGCGCCACCGCTGCGACACGCCGGCCATCGGCCCCGCGCACCACACTGTCGACCACCGGAAGCACCGGAATGGCCCCCGCCGCGTCGTCGAGCGCCGTCACCAGTGCTGCGATCACCGGCAGGGGCAAGTCCGGCCGCGCCGCGTCGTGGATCAACACGCGTTCGACCGTCCCGAGATCGGACAGGTGTTCCAGCGCCGCGCGCACCGACGCCTGACGTGTCGCGCCGCCCGCGACCAGCATCAGCGGCCCAAGTCCGGCCAGCGCGGCCTGCGCATCGGCGCGATGGCGGTCCGGTATGGCGACCACCAGCGGCGCGGCACCGGCGGCAAGCAATCGCTCGACGCTGTGACGCACCAGCGCCTGGCCCCGCCAGGGCGCGAATTGTTTGGGCACAGTGCCGCCCGCGCGCAGCCCTTGCCCCGCGGCGACGACCACTGCGGCAAATTCGCCCGGAAACGCTGGTTGGACATGATTCATCGTGATCGCCCTTACAAACTTGCCCGCAACCCGACAATTGGCTAACGCGTGCCTATTTTTTAGGCATAGAGTGATCTGCGAATGAGCATAGTTCCCCACCCCCCTGTTCTTGCCCCCATTGCGGTCGGCCCGGTGCGGATCGACAGCCCGGTGGTGCTGGCGCCGATGACCGGGGTGTCGGACTTGCCGTTCCGGCGCGTCGTGCGCGGGTTCGGCTCGGGGCTCAATGTCACCGAAATGATTGCCAGCCCGGCGGCCATCCGCGAAACGCGCCAGTCGATCCAGAAATGGGCGTGGGACCCGATCGAGGAACCGGTGTCGATGCAACTGGTCGGCTGCGAACCCGGCCAGATGGCCGAAGCGGCCAAATTGTCCGAAGACCGTGGCGCGGCGATCATCGACATCAACATGGGTTGCCCGGTGCGCAAAGTGGTCAACGGCGATGCCGGATCGGCGCTGATGCGCGATGTGCCGCTGGCGGCGGCGCTGATCGCGGCGACTGTGAAGGCCGTCAGTGTGCCGGTGACGGTGAAGATGCGCATGGGCTGGTGCCACGACAGCCTCAATGCGCCGGAACTGGCGCGGATCGCGCAGGACCTCGGCGCGAAAATGATCACGGTGCATGGTCGTACCCGCAACCAGATGTACAAGGGGTCGGCCGACTGGAGCTTTGTTCGCCGGGTGAAGGATGCGGTCGATATTCCGGTGATCGTCAACGGCGATATCTGTTCGGTCGAGGATGTTGCCGACGCAATCGCCCAGAGCGGTGCCGACGGGGTGATGATCGGGCGCGGCAGTTATGGCCGTCCCTGGTTTTTGGGTCAGGTGATGCATTGGCTGGACACCGGCGAAGTGCTGGCCGATCCCACGATCGGCGCACAATATGCCGTGATCGTAGAGCATTATGACGACATGCTCAGCCATTATGGCCCGGTCACCGGGGTCAACATGGCGCGCAAGCATCTCGGTTGGTACACCAAGGGATTGCCCGGATCGGCCGAATTCCGCAATCGGGTCAATTTCATCGACGATCACCGCGCGGTGCTCGACAGCCTGGCCGAATTCTATGGCCAGTTCGATCCCGCGGCAGAGCGGCGAGCGGCAGCCTGAACGGTGCGCAGGGCATGAGCAACCCGTTCGACTGGCGGCGTGCGGAGCCCGGCAAGCCCGATCCCAGGCGACTGGTTGCCAGCCTGCCGCAAGCGCTGGTGTTGCTCGCGCCCAACCTGACGATCGCCACGGTCAATCCGGCGGCGGAACAACTGGTTGGCCAGGGCGCCAGCCGCCTGCTGGGGCGACCGGTGCACGACCTGTTCGTGTTTGAAGAGCCGCTGATCCTGGAACGACTTGCCGATCGCGAGGCACATCTGGTGGCGCGCGGGTCACTGGTGCGCATCCTCGACCAGCCTACGCGGCAGATCGACGTGATGACCGCGCCGGTGCTGCATTTTCCGGGCTGGCAGATCCTGGTCCTGCAGGAACCTGTCGGTGTGGAGGCGCTGACGATCGGAATGGGCGGCGGTGACGATCCCGATGGCGCGTCATTGCGGGCGCCCGACGTGCTGGCGCACGAGATCAAGAATCCCCTGGCCGGCATTCGCGGTGCGGCGCAACTGCTCGATCGCCGGCTGGATGAAACCGATCGCGCGCTGACCGGCCTGATCACCCGCGAGGTCGACCGTATCGCCAAACTGATCGACCAGATGCAATCGCTCAGCCGGCGCAGCCATGAGCCGGCGGTCGACTGCAATCTGCACGAAGCGGCACGCCATGCCCAGGCGATCCTCGCCGCCGCGCGACCGGATGGGCCGCACGGCATTGCAGAGAGCAGGTTCGTGGTCGAAGAGGAATTCGACCCCAGCCTGCCGCCGATTACCGCCAACCCCGATGCGCTGGTGCAAATCGTGCTCAACCTCATGGCCAATGCGAGAGATGCCTGCGAACATCTTGAAAAACCGCGCATCATCGTGCGGACGCGGTTTGCCAGCGGAATTCAGGTGCATCCAGGCCTGGGGGGCAAGCCGCTGCGCCTGCCGATCGAACTGCGGGTCAGCGACAACGGCCCGGGTGTGCCGCTTGCGCTGCGCGATCATATTTTCGAACCGTTCGTGTCCGCCAAGAAAAGCGGGCAGGGGCTGGGACTGGCGCTCGTGCAGAAACTGGTGCGCGAAATGAACGGACGCGTGACGCATGACCGTGACGAGGGCAAAGGGTTGACCCATTTTCGGCTGCACCTGCCGGTCGCGGGCTCTGCACCGCAATCCGCAGAAAAGGGCGCACAGCGATGAACCGGACAATCCTTCTGGTCGAGGACGATGCGTCGATCGCCACCGTGATCACCGCCGCGCTCGAAGCCGAAGGGTTTGCCGTGGCGCGCAGCGACAGCATTGCCGGGCGCGATCGCCTGCTCGAACAGGGTCACTATGCGCTGATGCTGACCGATGTCATGCTGACCGACGGCGACGGAATCGAGACTTTGCCGGCGGTGCGCGAACGGTATGCCCACATGCCGGTGATCATCCTGTCTGCGCAGAACACGCTCGACACCGCAGTGCGCGCCAGCGACACCGGCGCGTTCGAATACTTTCCCAAACCATTCGATCTGGACGAACTGGTTGCGGCGGTCCGCCAGGGGATCGGGCAGGGCGGCAACGGCGATCGCGACGATCCCGCCGATGCGATGCCGCAGGGCCTGCCGCTGGTCGGGCGCAGCGCGCCGATGCAGTCGGTCTATCGCATGATCACGCGCGTCTTGCGCAACGACCTGACCGTGCTGATTCTCGGCGAATCCGGCACCGGCAAGGAATTGGTTGCCGAGGCAATCCATCAGCTTGGCAATCGCGCCTCCGGGCCGTTCGTGGCGGTCAACGCGGCGGCGATCCCGCACGACCTGATCGAAAGCGAACTGTTCGGGCACGAAAAGGGCGCATTTACCGGCGCCATCGCGCGGTCGGTGGGCAAATTCGAACAGGCGGCGGGCGGCACGCTGTTTCTCGACGAGATTGGCGACATGCCGATCGAGGCGCAGACCCGCCTGTTGCGCGCGCTGCAATCGGGGCGCATCCGCCGTGTCGGCGGCGCCGAGGAAATCCGGCTCGACTGTCGCATCATCGCCGCCACCAACCGCGATCTGCTGCCGATGATCGCAGCCGGGCAATTTCGCGAGGATCTTTATTATCGTCTGGCGGTGGTGCCGATCAAACTGCCGCCATTGCGCGACCGGGTGGATGACATCGAGGCGCTGGCTCGCCATTTCCTGGCCTCTGCGGCCAGCGAAGGACTGCCGCGTCGTTATCTGACACCGGCCGGGGCGGCGCTGTTGGCGCGCCAGCCCTGGCGCGGCAATGTGCGCGAGTTGCGCAACCTGATCTATCGCCTGGCGCTGATGGCGCGCGATGAAGCGATCGATGTCGGCACGATCGAACCGATGCTGGCCGGTGAGCCGGGGTCGACAGCGCGCGCTGCCGATCCGGCGCGGGGCAATGGCGGCATTGCCGGTGCGCTTGAACAATGGCTGGCCGATCACGCCCCGGCGCCGGGGCATTTGTATGACGACGTGCTTGCCGCGTTCGAACGGCCGCTGTTCCTGCATGTGCTCGGTCAGACCGGCGGCAACCAGTTGCGCGCCGCCCAGATCCTGGGAATCAACCGCAACACGTTGCGCAAGCGGCTGTCGGATCTTGGCATTCATCCCGAGGATGCCACTGTCCGGGTCTGATCGGGCTCGATCCGTCGTGCAAATCGCTCATCCGCCCCAAATTTACTTGCATTCGCGCAACAGTGGTGTTGTCTGAGGGCAACTATGGTCGGTCAAACAGCAGCGAAGACGCAAACACGGGCCCGGCGCTTGCCGCGGTGGTGGCGACGCCTGTTGGTGGCATTGCGCCGCGCCAACGTTTTCCTTTTGCTTGAAACGATCGCCGCCATCACGCTGGTGATGATGGTCACGCTCAGTTGGTACGACCTCAATCCACAGCACGCGCCGGGCGACCAGTTGTTGCCGGCAAAGCTGACCTCCAGCCTGCTGATCGGCACTTTGGTTCCGGCGATGGCCTTGATCGTGCTGTTCGGGCGGCGCAGAGCGCTGAAGCGCGCCGCGCACGATGTGCAGGGCAGCAACGGCCGGTTGCATGTGCGGTTGGTGTGGCTGTTTTCGCTGATCGCGGCGGTGCCCACGCTGATGGTGGTGATCTTTGCCTCGCTGCTGTTTCAGCAGGGCGTGGAATTCTGGTTTTCCGACAATTCGCGCGGCATGCTCGAAAACGCCAACAGCCTGGCCAAAGGCTATTACGCCGACAAATTGCGCGATGTCGGGGCGGAAAGCGTCGCGATGGCGGGTGATCTGCGCAGCTATCTGGGCCAGACGGCGATCACCAGCCAGGAATTTCGCGAAGGCTATGCCTGGCAGGTGATCAGCCGAAAACTCGACGAATCCGCGATCATCGAACGCGGCGAAGACGGCGCGCTGCGCACCGCGGCGATCGTCGATCCCAACACCAACGACGATCGTCAGCGCGTCACCCCGGACGAAGTGCAACGGATTGCGCGCGGCGAGGCGTTTGTCGTCAACTATTCGGCCGAAAAGATCGAGTCGGTTACCCCGATCGATCGGACCCACGGCATTTATCTGTATGTCGCGCGCAATTCCGACCAACTGGCGCTCAGCCAGTGGAAACGCGCCAAATCCGTGGTGGCCGCCTATGACATGCTGACCCGGCGGGCGCGGGCGCTGCAAGTGCGGTTCAATCTGGCGCTGCTGGGCATTTCGCTGGCGCTGGTCATTCTGGCGGTGTGGGCTGCGCTGCGCATTGCCGACCGGCAGGTGGCGCCGTTGATCGAACTGGTGTCCGCCGCGCGCAAAGTCGGCAGCGGCAATTTCGCGATGCGGGTCGGGTCGGGCAAGGGCAGGGACGAGGTCGGCATGCTGGCGCGCGCGTTCAACCGCATGACCGCGCAGCTTGAAACTCAGACACGGGCGCTGGTCCGCGCCAATGCCCAACTCGAGGTGCGCCGCGCCTTCATCGAAGCGGTGATCGAATCGATCACCGCCGGAATCGTGTCGATCGACCGCGAGGGAAAAATCCGCCTGATCAACAGCTCTGCGCAGAAACTGCTCGGCGAAAACAGCAGCAGCGATGCCACCGGCGCCGCCCTGGTCGACGTGGCGCCGCAATTGCATCAACTGGTGGTCAGCGGCGATGCCAGCGGTGTGGTGCATTACGCCAAAAGTGGCGATCTCCTGACACTGGCGGTCAAAGTGGCGCAAGATGCCAACGGGCATGTGGTGACCTTTGAAGACATCACCCGGCAACTGGTCGACCAGCGGCGCGCGGCCTGGTCCGACGTCGCCCGGCGCATCGCGCACGAGATCAAGAATCCGCTGACCCCGATCCAGCTCGCCACCGAGCGGCTGAAACGGCGCTATCTGCGGCAGATCACCACCGATCCCGAACTGTTCGAGGAACTGACTGCGACGATCATTCGCCAGGTCGGCGACCTGCGCAAGATGGTCGACGAATTCTCGTCGTTCGCGCGCCTGCCAAAACCGGTGTTCCGCTCCGAGGATGCCGCCGAACTGGTGCGTCAGGCCATTTTTCTGCAGGAAATCGCCCATTCCTCGGTCGCGTTCAGTTATGCCGGCCCGACCAGCGAACCGTTCGAGGCAGATCGTCATCAGTTCGGCCAGGCGATGACCAATGTGCTGAAGAATGCGATCGAGGCGATCGAGGCGCGCGCGCGGGTCGAGGATATCGACTACAAGGGGCGCATCGCGGTCATTCTCGATGCCGATTCGGCCGTGATCACCATCAGCGTCATCGACAATGGCATCGGCCTGCCGGCGGAACGCGACCGCATCCTCGAACCCTATGTCACCACCCGGGAAAAGGGCACCGGGCTGGGCCTCGCCATCGTCAACAAGATTGTCGAGGAACACGGTGGCGAAATGACCTTTGCCCCGGCCGACGGGGGCGGAACGCGCATGACAATGCGCTTTGCCCGCGCGCCGCTGACCACCAGTGTCGATGGTGCGGACCAGACCCGGGCCGCCGCATTGGCCCCCATGACCGTATCGACGCGTTGAAGGATTTGATTCGATGGCCCTTGATATCCTGATCGTCGATGATGAACGCGACATTCGCGAACTCGTCGCCGGCGTGCTGAGCGATGAGGGCTATTCGTGCCGCGTGGCCGGGGACAGCACCGCCGCGCTTGCCGCGATCGACGAACGTCGGCCCAGCCTCGTGCTGCTCGACGTCTGGCTGCATGGCAGCCCGATGGACGGGCTTGAAGTGCTGGACGAAATCAAGAAGCGCGAGCCGGAACTGCCGGTGCTGATTTTTTCGGGCCACGGCAACATCGACACGGCGGTGTCCGCGATCAGTCGCGGCGCGATGGATTTCATCGAAAAGCCGTTCGAGGCCGAACGCCTGCTGCTGCTGGTCGAACGGGCGACCGAAACCGAACGCCTGCGCCGGGAAAATGCCCGGTTGCGCCGCGATTTCGTCATGTCCGACGAATTCACCGGCAATTCGTCGTCGATCAACACCGTGCGCGCCACGCTGAAACGCGTCGCCCACACCGGCAGCCGGGTGCTGATCACCGGCCCCGCCGGGGCGGGCAAGGAAGTCGCCGCGCGGTTGCTGCACAGTTGGAGCACGCGCACCGACAATCCGTTTGTTACGGTCAATTCGGCACGCATCACCCCCGAACGCTTTGAGCAGGCACTGTTCGGTGAAGAGGCCGACGGCAAACTGGTGCGGGCCGGTCTGCTCGAAATGGCCGATGGCGGGACGCTGTTTCTGGATGAGGTTGCCGACATGCCGGCGTCGAGCCAGGCCCGCATCTTGCGGGTCCTGACCGAACAGGCGTTCGTCCGCGTCGGCGGCCATCGCCAGATCCGCGTCGACGTGCGCGTGGTGTCATCCAGTTCGCGCCCGCTCGAAAAGGAAATCACCGAGCGCCGCTTTCGCGAGGACTTGTTCTATCGGCTGAACGTCGTGCCCGTGGCGATCCCGCCGCTGTCCGACCGGCGCGATGATATCCCGTCGCTGATCGACCATTTCTTTGCCCGGTTTGCCAGCGAACAGGGTCTGCCGGCGCCGGCCGTCGCCTCTGAAGCGATGGCGGCGCTGCAAAGCTATGACTGGCCCGGCAACGTGCGCCAGTTGCGCAATGTCGTCGAACGCACGATGATTCTGGCCCCGCGCGGACGCCTTGCCCGGATCGAGGCCGATATGCTGCCCACCGAAATTCTCAGCACGCCGCTGGCGGGGGACAGCGGCACGACCTCTTTGATGGGCGCACCGCTGCGCGAGGCGCGGGAAAATTTCGAACGCGAATACTTGCGCGTGCAGATCCGGCGCTTTTCCGGCAATATTTCCAAGACGGCCAGCTTCATCGGGATGGAACGATCGGCGTTACACCGCAAGCTGAAGCTGCTCGGCATGGCAGAGCGGCGCGAGGATGAAGAGGAAGAGGCCGGCTGATTTTTCCTCATAAGCTTGAAAAGGTGGCGTGACCGGCCAGATCACGGTTTACGCGGACCGGGTCTGTTCGTTATAGAGCCCGGGATAGCGGCGCCGCGCCGGTGCGGGTTCCACCCCGAAACCGGCGTTGCGCCAGATCGCGAAGGCACAGGTTAAAACTGCGCCAAGCCAAAACAAAAGGAGTCACTGCAAATGACCGGACGCACGCTTACCGCCCGTCCCCGCGCCAAAGGCGAAGACGAACAGGACACCGCACCGGTGCCCGTGGCCACGGGCCTGAAGGGGCAGAACCTGCAGGACGTGTTCCTGAACCATCTGCGCAAGAACAAGACCCCGGTCACCATGTTCCTGGTAAAGGGCGTCAAGTTGCAGGGCATCGTCACCTGGTTCGACAATTTTTCGATCCTGCTGCGCCGCGATGGCCAGTCCCAACTGGTCTATAAGCACGCGATCAGCACGATCATGCCCGGCCAACAGTTGTCGGTGGCTCATTTCCAGAACCCGGGGGAAGAATCCAACCGCAAGCGCCTGTTGCAGGAAGTGTTCCTGTCGAGCGTGCGCGATGCCGGCGTGCAAGTCACCATGTTCCTGGTCAACGGCGTCATGCTGCAGGGCAAAGTTGCGGCCTATGACCTGTTCTGCATGCTGCTGGAACGCGAAGGCTATGTGCAACTGGCCTACAAGCACGCGGTGTCCACCATCCAGCCGGCGGGTCATGTCGATCTGTCGGGCGACTGGGATGGCGAAAACGCCTGATGGGTTCAGCCTTGTCAGGCCCGGCTGAATGACCGGCTTTGAATTCGGGCGCAATCCCGACGATCTCAAGGGGGAAGTCACGCGCGGCGCACCGACGCTGGTCGTGCTTCCCGACTTGCGGCAAAAGGGCAACCTGGGTCTTGATGCCGAATCCAGGCTCGAAGAAGCGGTCGGGCTTGCCCACGCGATCGGGCTCGATGTGGTCGATCAGTTCGCCTTGCCGATCCGTGCGGTGCGCCCGGCAACACTGTTCGGCGAAGGGCAAGTCGACAAGATCGCCGTCGCCTGCGAACAATCGGGCGCCGAACTGGTGGTCGTCGACGGTGCGCTGTCGGCGATCCAGCAGCGCAACCTTGAGGCACGCCTCGGCCGCAAGGTGATCGATCGCACCGGGCTGATTCTCGAGATATTCGGCGAGCGTGCTGCCACGGCCGAAGGTCGGTTGCAGGTCGAACTTGCGCATCTCGATTACCAGGCCGGGCGGCTCGTCCGATCGTGGACTCACCTTGAACGGCAGCGCGGTGGTTTCGGCTTTCTCGGCGGTCCGGGGGAAACCCAGATCGAGGCCGACCGCCGCCTGATCCGTGGCCGGATGGCACGCATCCGCAAGGAACTGGAACAAGTGCGCCGGACGCGCGGGCTGCACCGCGAACGGCGCCAGCGCGCGCCGTGGCCGGTGATCGCGCTGGTCGGCTATACCAATGCGGGCAAATCGACGCTGTTCAACCGCCTGACCGGGGCGACAGTGATGGCCGAAGACCTGCTGTTTGCGACGCTCGATCCGACGATGCGCGCGATCCGCCTGCCCGCGGTGGACAAGGCGATCCTGTCGGACACGGTCGGCTTTATTTCCGACCTGCCGACGCAGCTTGTCGCCGCATTCCGCGCCACGCTGGAAGAAGTGACGGCCGCCGATGTCATCGTCCACGTCCGCGATGTCGCCAACCCCGCCAGCGCCGAGCAGAAGCGCGAGGTCGAGGCGATCCTGGCCGACCTCGGCGTGATCGGCGAAGATGGCACCAGCGTGCCGATCATCGAAGCCTGGAACAAGATCGACTTGCTGCCGCCTGGCGAACGCACGATGCGCGAGGACCTGATCGCGCATGACGTTCCCGATCGTCCGGCCGTGCCGATCTCGGCTGTTACCGGGGAAGGGATCGATGCGTTGATCGACCAGCTCGGCACGCTGCTGACCAGCGGGTCGCAAACACTCGACCTGACTCTGCCGATGGCCGAGGGGCAGAAACTGGCCTGGCTGCATGCCCATGGCGAAGTGCTGTCCGAACACGCCGCACAAGATTCGCATGGCCTGCCCGCCTCGCGCATCCGCGTCCGCCTGACCCCACGCGAACTCGGCCGCTTCTACAGCCTGTAATCCTCGGGGATTGGGAAGCTCGGCACGAACGGATCATCTTTTGATCGAGCTCGCATATGCGAAAGATGTTGGTCCGTCTCCGGCTAATCCCCGGCCTTGACCGCCTGCCAAAGTGCCTCTTGCGCGGCAAGATCGCGCCCGGCGATCGAACCACCGGCCAGCGCCTCCATCGCGCGAAAGCGGCGCTCGAATTTGGCGTTGCCGTGGCGTAGCGCGTCTTCGGGGGCGATGCCGTAGGCGCGGACAAGATTGACGGCGGCGAACAGCAAGTCGCCGGCCTCTTCAAACCGCTCCGCATCGGTCTGCGCCTGGGCCAGTTCGGCGGTTTCCTCGACCAGCTTGGCGCGGGGCCCGGCCGGATCGGGCCAGTCGAATCCTACGCGGGCGGCACGTTTCTGCAGTTTCTCGGCACGCATAAGCGCGGGCAGGGCTGCCGCCACACCGTCAAGCGCGCTCGATGCCCCTTTGGCAGCGCGTTCGGCGGCCTTGGCGTTTTCCCAGCGCTCTTCACGCGATTGACCGGCTTCGTCGGCGCCACCAAAGATATGCGGATGGCGCGCCTCCATCTTGGCGGCGATCGCATGGGCGACCTCGGCAAAGCTGAAATGCCCGGCTTCCTCGGCCATGCGGCTGTGAAACACCACTTGCAGCAAAAGGTCGCCCAGTTCCTCGCGTAGCGCGGCGATGTCCTCGCGCTCGATCGCATCGGCCACTTCATAGGCTTCTTCGATCGTATAGGGCGCGATCGTGGCAAAATTCTGCGCCAGATCCCACTCACAACCATGGTCGGGATCGCGCAGACGCGCCATGATCGTCAGCAGCCGGGAAAGCGGATCGGACGTGGTGGTCATGGCTTGGCCCCGAACTGGTGTCGTCGCTCAACCGCTGGCAAGGTCGTGTCGGTTTGGCAAGTCCGCGCCCGGCGGAATGAGCGCAATCAGTCGAAAATCGCCGCGTTCGACATCGGCCAGGACATGCTGGACATAGGTCACAGGCCCGTCCTCGGGATGGTCGAACCGGCGCTCGCCGCCCTCGCGCCCCAGCACGCCCTGCCGTGCCCAGGCGCGCGCAAACAGCGGGCTTTCCCGCGCCAGCCAGTCAACCACTGCGCGAACGCGCGGATCGTGCATGGTTCGCCCGTAATCACGGCGGAATTCGGCCAGCACCCGCTCGCACCGCGCCTCCCGATCGGGCAGCAGGCCATGCGCGGCGGGATGGATGAAGACGTAGCGCAACAGATTGGGCGTGCTGCCATCGTCGAACAGCCCGACAAACAGGCGCCGCGCCGCCGGATTGGCCACCACCACGTCCCACGCCGGGTCGAGGCCGTAGGCCGGGCAGGGCAGCGCCATGACCATGGCCGCAATCGCATCTGGTGCCGCGTGCCCCGCCGGGCCGAACGGCAGGTCGGGATCGTGCCGCGCGGCGAGCGCGAACAGATAGGCCCGCTCTGCCGGGCCAAGGTTGAGCGCATCGGCAAGCCGGGCAAAGGTCGCCGACGATGGCCGCACCGCGCGGCCCTGTTCGATCCACGTCACCCAGGTTGCACCGATTCCGGCCCGGTCGGCCAGTTCTTCGCGCCGAAGACCGGGCGTGCGACGCCTGCCGCCGGGCTGGGCAGGGGTCACGCTTTCACGCCGCGCGCGGACAAATGCGCCCAGTTGCCGGCGCTGCTCCAGATCAATCATGGCATCTCCTATACCAGGATAACTTTCTCCATTGTAACAGGCTATTTCCATGCGCACCATGGCCGCAAGGAGACCAGAGATGACCCAACCCGATCAGGACCATGTGATTCAACGCCAGTTCGGCGCCGCCGCCGCCGACTATGTCACCAGCCAGGTCCATGCGACGGGCGCCGATCTGGCGCGCATCGCCGAAATCGCCGCGGCGGCTGCACCGGTCCACGCGCTCGACCTCGGCACCGGGGGCGGCCATGTCGCCTATGCCATCGCCCCGCATGCGGCGCGGGTCACGGCGAGCGATTTGTCCGACGCGATGCTGGCCGTGGTTGCCGACGAAGCCGGTCGGCGCGGGCTGAACAACGTGGCGACGCTCTGCGCGCCGGCAGAGATGCTGCCACTGTCCGATCAGGCATGCGACATGCTGGCCTGCCGGTTTTCGCTGCATCACTGGCGCGACCCGGTGGCGGGATTGGCGCAGGCGCGGCGGGTGTTGCGGGCCGGCGCGCCGGCCGTGTTCGTCGATGTCATCGCCCCGCCAGAGCCGGCTGCCGATACCCATCTGCAGGCGGTGGAACTGTTGCGCGATCCTTCGCATGGTCGCGATTTCACGTTGCGCGAATGGCAGGCGATGCTGACAAACGCCGGATTTACCGTGATCGCAACCCGCCCGGCCCGGCTGCGGATGGAATTTGCCAGTTGGACCGCGCGCATGCGCACTCCGCCGACGCATGTCGCTGCGATCCGCGCGGTTCAGGCACTGGCCCCCGGCGAAGTCGCCCGCCATTTCGCCATCGAACCCGACGGATCTTTCATGCTCGACACGATCCTGATCGAGGCGATCTGACAACCGGCCAACAACCAGAATGGGCACAATAACCGGCTCTCACACTCATTTTGGGCGCAGTTTTTGTCGAATTCCGCGCAGATTCGGCGTCATGTCGGGTCGGCGGCGCGCTCGCACCAGTCGCCAAGGGAGATCGGCAATGGACAACCACACTGCCATAGCGACCGAGGCCATAGCGACCGAGGACACGGTCGAACATGCCCTCGAACTGCTCGACCAGGCCTTGACCATCCTGGATGGCGAGGACCTGGTGATCGCTGCGGCCAAAGTCGATGACGCGCGCAACGCGTTGCGAAAATCGTCCTGCAAGGATTGAGCCCGATCAGGCGGCGTCGATGGCGGCGCCGATGCGTGCACTGACTGCCGGATCGACCGGATTGTAGACCACCATGCCAAGGTCGGGCCGACCGTCGACGGCGAATGTCGAATATTCAAGTGCTATCGGACCGAACCGGGGATGGGTGATTTGCTTAGGCCGCTCGGAGTGGTGCGGGACTGCGTTTTCCTGCCACATCGCATCTTCCTGCCACATCGCATCGAATTCGGGGCTTTGGCGCCGCAAATCTTCGACCAGCGGCACGACGGCGGCATCCGCCCCGGCGCGCGTGTTATCGAGCCGGAACGATGCGAGCACGGCACGTGCCACGCTCTGCCAATCGGCCTGCGCCGCGCGCGCATGCGGATTGAGAAAAATCAGGCGCATTCGGTCAGGATCAGGCTGGCCGCGCGATTCCACGCGATGACATCCCAGATTGCCGTGCGAATCAACAGGTCCACCGCACGCACCGCCAGGGACTGTTATTACATCGCATTGGCACGGGAAAAGGGCGTGCTCGCTTATGCTGGCGGAGGGCAGAACCGCTGGCCGGCCGCCGATGTCAGCGATGTCGCACCGCTCTATCGACTGGCGATCAAACACGCCAAGCCTGGCGCGATCTGGCACGCGGTTGATGAAGAGGGAATCCCGATGCGCGCGATCGCCGAAACCCTAGGCCAACGGCTGGGTCTGCCGGTGACTTCGCTGACGCCCGATGCGGTGGCGGCGCATTTCGGTTGGTTCACGTATTTCGCAACGGC
>Ga0116227_10000469_pt1 | contig 78317 bp, 46 predicted proteins | sample S1TSphgellanicum_FD_89693 | JGI IMG/M metagenome (GOLD analysis project Ga0116227, IMG submission 89693) | Host-associated microbial communities from peat moss isolated from Minnesota, USA - S1T2_Fb - Sphagnum magellanicum MG | ecosystem: Host-associated > Plants > Peat moss > Unclassified...
AAAAAAAAAAAATAAATGTGTATGGAAAAAAAAATTATGTACAAAAAATTGATTATGGGGAAAAAAAAAAAATTGTGGGGGGGGGGGGGTAATAGTGGATTTCCAACCTCCAGCTTTAGATGTTTCCACTTTTTTGGTTGTTTCATTGCTTTGGGTATGTAGTACTTTTCAGGCGAATCCTTGTGATATATTCTTGTGCTAAAAGTCCGTGCATACAGCAATTCTTTCCAGTATGTCGGTTACACTCAGTCAAGAGATGTGAACTCAAAGACTGTTGCATAAGCATTGCTTGTTTGCTGTACAAGGAACTGTACAAGAAATATGAAGGATCCTCCAAATCACATTGTTTGTTTACCACTTTTCGTGCTGATGTGAAATCTGTACCCTGCCCTTTGTACAGTTCTTTTTGTGGTGCTATGGGGATTACTTTGGAATTAAAAAAACAATCCTCAATTTGCAATGTGCATTTGTATCACCCATCTTGAGATGAACACAGGATTGGTCTCAAGTCTCAACCTGACTAACAAGCTTGCCCCACACTTTTCCCAATTTTTTTATCGTGTGGCAACTTTCAGAGGAAGCAAGATGTAAAAAGACATTTTTGTATCCAAAATATGTCTCTCCCTGATCACTGGCAAACCTGAAAAGAAAGAGAATTAAATTATCATCATCTGTAAGACTAAAGTTGGTGTTCTTTCCACAAGATCTTGAGGAGAATGTACTAATGAATACAAGCATGTTTTGCCAAGAAATGATGCTGTTTTGCCATGCAATAGGAACCTGATTTGCACAGTGAAGGCTGTTGGGTATAACTGCAAAGTTCCACGCAAAAAGTTGTGGTGAGGAATTGGCAAATATAGCTAGGTGGACAGTTTGCTGCTACCAGCTCTGCAAGGATCTACGCCAATTATGTCAAGTTACGTTGCACTGCACAGCATTCAATCCAGCCAGGGATTTTGATCAATGGAATGCCAAGAATTACTACTTCTTTGTCTATTGGATTTTGCAAGCTAATTGTGTCTGATAGGTGACCTGGATGTTAGGAGCGATGGGTGTTGCACAGCTTCTGTTTATATGAGTGTTTAATTTTCTATAATTCTGTGTGGTGTTCAAGTTGTCCTGGAGATTGCTTCAGAAACTGAGGGAATTTGGTCCATTCAACTAGTCATCATATATTATGATTTTACAAGTTAAGCAACAAACTGTAGCTCTCTGGAGAAGCTGAAACACACTGCATTGAGGAGAGTGTGAATTGGTTTTACCTGTCAATGAACATGCTCTTTCTAATTTGCAACCACCACAGCAGGAACATTAACTGGCTGGTTTGGTGTGTTATGGCCCAGGTTCTCCTGAGCTGTAAAACGATTTGTAGGTTTCAGTTCAGTCTAATTTGATTTCTGTAACTCCAATTTTGACCTCCACTTCTGGTCACATGGCAATGAATTTCAGCTCTATGGTTATCAAAGTATTGAAGATCAAGCATGGGATAAATTTGCAGCCCCAAAATGTAGTCACTATCTGCAATCTCAAAGGACATGAAATCCCATGATCCTCCAATATACTCACAAACTAGTTCATTAGTGGCATATGACCAATGAATAATTTAACCCTCACATCTAGTATGCATGAGTATAGTGAAAAGTAGAATTAGGACAAGAAAGCGTAAAGGAAAGCTGGTGATGTTTGATGAGAACTTGAGTTCTGTGCACACACCCTTGCATGTGGGGTGGGTGCCCATGAACCAGCTGCACACAATTAACAATGAAAATGCACCATTTGTTGTGACACTTTTCATAACAAGGTGCTCTGCATAATATTATGCAGCTCTGCTCAGGGTTCATGCCAACACACAATCTGCTACAACATCATAGTAGTATCTACCATGGCTTTTAACCGTGGTTCTTCCACTTAGACCATACCACCATAGTTCTTGCTTAAGCTGCTCTCACAGCATTTGCACTGCCAACAGGCATTTATGAGTGAAGTACTGAAAGGGGTGTGGTTATCAGATTCAGGACAAAATGCTGGACTAGCAAGTGAAAGCAAGTACCTTCAAAGCATTTGTAGCAGCCTGATCATTGTCCCATTCTGTCCCCTTCTTGTGCATATTCTGCGTATTTTGCTTCCAGCATTCATTTCTGCAAACTGCCAATCAACACCATGTTGTCATGTTTTTCTGTTGCTAAGCTTGAGAGTAACTTCAGAATGTCCAATTTGGGAGACAGAGCTCCAAATCTAGCCCACTTTCCCTAATTCAACTCTGGAAATGGTCCCTAAACCCTAAACCCAGTGCTGTATTTGAGATGATGCAAATTTTGGCACCTTGGGCAATAATCTATCAATTGGAAATTCAGAATGCCCCATCCTGAGATTTTCAACTGACCATCTTGCAGGAGAAAGTCCTCTAATTTTCCCCTCAAAACCTATGGCTTGTCTAGGAGTGAATCCGTATCTTAATATACCTCTTTTGATGGGCACTTCAACAGTTGACATTATATGGGTAGGTTACACTCTAGGGCATATATCAAGCTGAAATGATGGTCTCCAGGTTTCTATGTAACCTCCCCATATACTTGGCATGGTGATGTACGCCGGGGTGCAGTACGGCTGACAGGAGCAGTATGGCTATTAATAACTCTTTTGTCAATATGAAGTGGAATTGTTTTGGTGGCAGGAGTCTTTGTTTTGCCATACCTTATTTTTCTTACTGGATCCCTCCCAATGATCCATATCTCTGGTCTCCCAAGTCCGCTCTTCTTTCACTTCCCTCCTGCCCCACTCACTGGAATTGCCAAGCACAGCAGCTTCATCAGTGTGATTGCACACTCAAATGATACTCATAAATCTCAGCAGTCCTCAAAGCAGGTTCTTTGGAAAACCTTCACACCTCAAGTGAAGGTTTGTTGGAAAAGTAGTCACAAAATCTAGGTCACCATATGATATGAATACTTTTAGCAGGTGTGAATACCAGTGCCTATCTACTACCAAATCAGCTCAGATTAGAGGCTGACTAAGGACATATGGCACACATGTAAGGAGGACTGGAACAGTACCTGCTAGTGTTGCCATCTCAATCAGAGAAGCATAGATCCAGCAACAGCCAGCACACAGAAATTTCAGCCAGCTCCAGATCCTGATCATAATCTTCATTTGCAGTAGAAATATGGAGACAGCTTCTGCATACTCGACTTACCACTGCACATGAGATGAGAGTTTTGAAAATTCATCAAGGGTATACTTGCACCTTCAATGAACAAACAATTCCATCCCATAGCCTGCAAAATGTGGTCTGTGAACAAACTAGAGAGCAATTACTTGGAGAGACAAACACCATGTTGTTCATATGACAAAATCGTTACTTATTAATAATGCTAATATCCCCTTTAGCTTGATGGCCTGTGTTCTGGAATACTGACCAACTTCAAGCCCTCAACATGTGTGAAATGTTCAACCAACCTTGAAAGCTAAGAAACTGGAAATTATGTCTATCATTAAGCTGAGGTGAACCCTTCTTGTGCTTCCAAAAAACTACTCTCAAAAGCTAGTACCTACTCCTGAGATCATTGTTTGAAGGTTGTAACTCAGGTTGCAGCCACTTAAGTTGTAGCCAAAGGTGCTGGAATAGAGCTGATGAATCAAATTGGGCACTCATTTTGCACATGAGCTGCCGCAGCCAGTCACTGCAATAAGAACTTCATCCCATCACCCTGAAAAAAGAGAAGAGAAAACAGAGGTACCCATTGGATGAGGCATTAAGAACATGCTCACAGATGAGGACAGAGCTTGCACAGACCACTAATCACCTGGCAGATCGCTTGTTGAGGAACTATTCTTACATGTTGTTGACTCAACCCTAAACCCAATGTGTAAGCTGCTTCTATCAAGAGAAAATCGATGCTGCTACAATGGAGATTGCAGCTGCAGTCAGTGAGCTGAAGAAGAATCCCTTCTGAAGATGGGTCACTGCTGATGAAACAGTTGAAATAGATTCTCGAGTATGCTCATGTGAAGTATGGCCATTGAGATCAAGAGGAGCTGATGGGCTGGGCAACCTGGCAGCAGTTGAATCCGGTTCATTTCCAATCAAGGGCGATGGCGCTGGTACTGAACCCTGCAGCTTAGTCGTGTGGTCAGGAGGAGAGACAGTGGTATCCGGTGGAAACACATCGGCGACAGGAACGTTTAGATTACCCTCCTCGATCGCTGGTTGCCCAGTCTCCATTGACGGCAGCTTGTTGTATGCAAATGCGTCAAAGACGCTATCAACTCCATGCACAGCAACATCATCATCGACGTACATGTCAGGTTCGATGATCAGCGCATTGTCGATTTGGGAAACCTTCGTGGAATTTTTGTGGGAGACGACAACCGAGATGCCATCCAGCATCGTACGAAGCTTGGTTCCCTCTCTGACAGCAGACAGTTCCGCGAACTCTAAGCGCCGTGTGACGATGTGGAAGCTCAAGAGAGCTAATCCTGAGTTACCTGAGAATTGAGCTCCAGCCAGAGATCTGTCGTTGGGAGCAAACAAAGTGATTCCAGGACGGATGATCGCAACTGGAAGCGACTCAATTACTCCTGCAACAGCACCATATTGCGAAGCTTGCTGCAGGCCTTGAACTACTTTGGCCACAAGAGGGGACTGATCAGGTGTCACAACAGCCCTCGCTCTCTGCATCGGCGCGGGCGTTGGAATTCTAGCTCTCTTATGTCTGTTCATTTCAGCCGGACTCCCATGGATACGCGAATTCCTGACACCGCGAGGAACTGCTCCGGAGGAGCGGGAATTCGAGTTCCGGCTTTTGTGCCGATTTCGAGTCTCATGCGCCGCGGGACGTGCATCTGGTGATGTATGATGGTGATGATGAACTGCAGCAGGCGATGATGAAACAGAAGGGGCTACAGCACCGCCTTTCTTATGCTGCACAAGATGGTAGTGATGCGCTCTTCTACTGCTTTTGTGAATCCCCGACTCTGCGCGCTCCGACGGTGCATCATGAGCAGCGATGCTGCCAAATGCAACTAAACGTAGCACGATGCACACAAAAAAAATGAAGATCCGGAATGATCTTGCCTCCATGATTTGTGCCGGTACAGTGGCTGCAAAGATTTGCAATCCTATCGACCGCCTGCAACTGAAGCAAAGACCGATTTGCCCCTCAAGAAACAAAAAATGCTTCAATAGACAGTACAATATCTACCGGGATAGAATCCGATGTCTAGTCTACAGCGATTTTCAAGTTCTCGTAAGGAGAAAAGCACTTGCAATCTCCTTGAAATTGAGATCAGGAAACTACGGATTGATTGTAGATCTGCTGGAGAAGACGCTTTGCAGCGGAAGAATAACGCTCTGAAGCCACAATATTATGGATCCGAGACAAAAGCATTCAAGAATCGAACTATCTACAATGGCGAGGCTGATAGAATCAGATCCAGTTTGCTGCCATGCACCAAACCTCAATCAGTCGTTTGCGTCTTGAAAAGAGCAAGGCTGAAACATGATTCTGCAAGTACGAAACATCCCTGCACTACATGCAAATTGTTGCAATTGTTCACGAGCGTGTGCGGGACAGACGCGAGATGGACGACGATGTTCATCACTGGGATAATCGCGACAGTTGTTTGAATCTATTGCATGCTTAATCTATTCAAACTTCTGACCATAGTTTCAGTGGAGATTTTACGTCGATCATTAAGTTGCTGTAGTTCTTGGGCGTCCTCTGCCGTCCAAGGAGACAGTGGCCACCACGCTTGCGCCTCACATCCGTTTGTAGAGGCGTTCGTTCACAGGTAAGATTGAATTGAAGCTTGAACGGTCGAAATTGTCGCGTACATCTTCCTCAGAACCATTACAGATACATGCAAACCCGTCGTTGTATCTTTGAGATTTGAAAATTCGGCAAGACTCCTTGAATGTTCTTTTGCAACCTCCAGATTCCAGAATTCATGCTGCAGGGAAAAAACATCATGAAGCTGTCTCGACATGCTACTGCGGAAAATAAAATACTCGAAAGAGGGCACAAGTACTTAATGGCCGAAGTTACGTCAAAATTGAAATGCTGCAGGAGGCGCTGGTATTAGTTTCCGCCAAAAGTCTACTTAGTGTGCGCATTCAAGCCGATGATAATCAGAGCAAGATACCGGTGCTCGCTGAACGATTTCGACAGTCGCAGCGCTAAAAATGCATACAAGTTTTACTTCTCCTTATATTAGAATTGAAATATATAAAATGTATATTCACACAAGTCTTTCAATTCTTGAGAGTAAGAATGAAACATGGTATTTTGCTATGACATTTGAAAAGAATCATCAAAAAATGAATATGAGATTAAAATGAAAGAAACAAAAGTGTTGGTAAGAATACTTTACTAATGCCATCTTCAATAAGGTATACATAAAAATAAATTGCAAATGATCAAATTGCTCACACAAGTCTTCCAACATGATTTCAATCTATGGGGCACAAATTTTCAAAATTTTCATTAAGTCTTATGCAACTGTGTGGCAATTTTAAATACCAAAGTTTAGATTTTAAAATTTGTGCAATATAGATTAGAACAATTCATCAATGCCTTTTTGAAAAAATAACATGAAAAGGCACATCTTTTTTTATCTCCATGTTATATAATAAAATTAAAATTGAGATTGACATAAATAATGATGAATTATTCAAAACCATATGGGATATTCATATGAGAGAAATAAGAAGGGGAAGAGTGCCAAGGAATATGATTAAATTAATAAACCTCCATCTCCTTTACCATTACTCCTACATCTTTCTAACATTTTCAAAGTGAAGCTTCAATTCAAATTTAAAGACATATTTACCTATTTTGAGTACAATTGATAAATCCAGAGCTTTTGCCTTGTGGGGCCACAGGGTTCTAGAATATGTTTAGAACACAATTAAGGAGTTAAATTGAGCAGGTTAACAATCCCTCGTGTCATTTTAAGTTGTTTTAAGCCCAAGTGGTCATTAGTCTTTACTTATTGTAAAGTAGGAGGTGCACTTTATCATGTACCTAAACATACATGTAGAAGTGGGACGATTCTTGCACCTTCTCACGGGCATATGATCCTTCTCACTCTTAAGGAGTAGACATAAGATCCTTCCTCTTTTCTAGGAAGGATATTCATGGATATGAGGTAACCTTGAAGTAGACTTGAAAATTTCCCCAAGTGCATAAAGACATATGAGAAATTTTCTCCTAAGGCTGTAGAGTGAAATTTTTTATCTAGAAATGGCCGGTTGTTCAAAAAGTGAAAGTTACTTACTCTTGAATGGAAAGTTTTGAGAACAAATTGTGCTATATTTTTGCACCAATTTGAAGGGTGTTCATAATGAAGAGTTGTTTTGGGTCAGTGTAGTAAGTCGTTTTAATTGTTTAGAGTGTCATTGTTATGTAAGTAGCTCCTGTTTTCTCTGGTGTATTTATGATATCAGCATTTCGAAAGGGCTAAATTGGGGTGGCTGTGCGGGGTGGGGATTTCAAGTCCGAACGACCTCGGCCGCTACTTCGTCGGAACCAGCAAATTCCCACCTCCTTGATTACCACCTGCGGCGGCGACGACGACAATTAAGTACCCAACCAAGAAAAATGCATCTTCCACCGCTCTGACTTTCACGAAAGAGGCTGCATTCTAGTAATTTGTCATGCACCAATCTTGATATGAAATTCTTTCTCTCTCTCTCTCTCTCTCTCTCTCTCTCTAGTATACCATAGCGCTTCCATGTAATTGCTCCTGTTTGAAGCTGCTGTGATTGAATTCATGGCTGTAGCTTTATCAGATTTGCTACATAATATGAAGTTGTTGCAGATTGAAACTCGTGCGCAGTATTATAAGTTTGAAACTCGGACCGTGTGAAGCTTTTTTTTTGTTTCGGATTCTTATTCTGTTTCTGATATCAAGTTTCTAACTTATCTGCTCATCAGTTTGACATGAGATTGCTCACATTTCGAAGTTTTGGTAACTCTTCTTTACTCAGTGAATCATGAGCTTCATGTTATTCTGCAGCTAGTCAACTTATGTACTGCCAATTCCAAATTTTGGAGGCTTTCTTTTTGCTCTTGGCTTTCTGAGAAGTCTATCGCTGGTGGATCCTTGAGCTGGAGATTCCAGAATTTAGGTAGAGTGGTTTGTAGGTAAGAGGAAGGAGTTCTGTGGAGGGTTAAAGCATGGGTTTTATGAAGAAAGGGAGAATGGTCTTCAGTACTCGAGCATTGGTCTTTAGTATTTTTTTGAGCTCTTTGACAGCTGCGTGCTACTGTAAGGGATTAGCAGCGAAGGTAGAGAAGATTAGTACTGCCACTCCTGCACTAGTGCCTGCGTCGTTTGTGTTCGGAGATTCGCTGGTGGATGCTGGGAATAACAACTACATCCGCTCGCTTGCGCGAGCCAACTACCCAGCTAACGGAATCGACTTCCCTGGTCATGTGCCCACAGGCCGATTCACCAACAATCGAACCGTCGCCGATATCGTTGGTAAGAAGCTGGACTCAGACGTAGTACCCAAATCGTGTTCTCTAGTTACTGGACATGTTCTCCAGTCGATCTCCTGGCCATGCCGGCTGCAGCTCCGCCAGATTGTTGGGTTGTAGTCCAGCTCAGGGTAGTAGACTTTTGTTGAATCCATAGGAAGAATATTATGAGACTGGAAGCAGCTCGGGGCAGTTCGTTTTGTTTCTGGATCCTAATCTGGAGGCAGTGCATTCTTTTGGCAGGACAGCTTCTGGGCCTGCCTTCTTTTGTGCCCGTGTTTATGAACCCAGCAACCAAAGGCAAGGTCATCCTTCAAGGCGTGAACTATGCTTCTGGTGGAGCTGGCATTCTTGACTTCACCGGCTATGCCTTCGTAAGTAGAGATACTAGATACTGGATTGTCTTCTTGTCTTGCTGCCTTTGGAATATAGAAAGTTCACAAGAGTTGAATCTCCATGAGTTTCTAATTTTCAGTGCATTGTTAGGATTCTAGAGCTCGGCATTTTGCACTTGATGGAGTCATGGACTGTCTGTTCTCAAAGCTTATCTCTCAAGTCTCTGGAGTTTTCTCTTCCCCATTTGGGTTCTCTGTCTTGTCTCCTCTCTCTCTCTCAAGTTTCTGATGGGAAAGTAAGCCTGTGACTGGGTGTAGATCCATCGTATCCCAATGTGGCAGCAGATTAAGAATTTCCAGAACACTTCTCAGCAAATCATGCAGATCTTGGGTCCATCCGCTGGTGCCACACTGATCAAAAACTCTGTTTTCTCTATCACCATGGGAGCAAACGACTATCTCAACAATTACCTTGTGGTTGCATCTCCAACACCACACCTCTACAACCCACAAAATTTTCAGAACTTGCTCATCAGCACTTTCAAACAACAGTTGCTCGTCCGTACCTGAAACTCTTGAATCCTGACATTCCAGCTGCCTTCTGAGTCTTGAACCCTACCACACAACTGTTGTACCGTCTTCATCTTCTTCTCACTGCATGTGATTTTTCTTCTTTGTTCTGCCATTGATCTTCCAGATTTGATTCTTCTCCTCTCTCTGACTGCCTCTTTGGTTTCAAGGATTTTGCAGATGCTGATAGAGTCAGGTGCTCGCAAATTTGTAATCTCCAATGTGGGAGCTCTAGGATGTACACCATACCGTATGACCACCAACAAGACCACAGGAGGCACATGTGTACAATCGGACAATACCTTAGTCAGTGGCTTCAACACAGCATTGAAGAGCTTGATAGATCAACTCAATCGCCAATTCCCACGAGCAAAATTTATTCTTGCAAATGCTTTTGATGTGCTGTTGAGTCTGCGCAACAATCCAGCCACAAATGGTAAATCAATGTCCCTGTTACATTTTACCTGTGCATCAAAGATTTCCATTGACAAATGTTTCACAAAACTATGTTTAGAGATTTGTTTCCCTAAATGAGCAAGGAGGTGGAAAGCTTGTCAACCTGATGGAAAAGGATTTTGTTTTTTCTTGGTTGCAGGTTTTTCTACAGTGGATCAAGCATGCTGTGGAGTTCCAATTGGACCATATCATGGACTTACACCATGCTTTCCAGGAGTGGCATACTGTGCTAACAGAGGACAACACCTGTTTTGGGATCCATATCACCCCACTGATGCTGCCAATGTCATCATTGCCAACCGATTCTTCACAGGACCACCTGCAGACATATACCCAATCAACATCAAAGCTCTGGCTGCTCTTGGAAATGTCATTGAAAGTGACTCTCGATTGCAAATGCAATGCTCATTTAGCATTTGGATCTACCAATTGCAATCCATCAGCATACTTGAAGCGTACTGTATATATATGAAAGTTCTGCCCAAAGGTTAGGTCTACAGTCTACACCCATCATATGCTTCTTCAAAATCCTTTGTGAACATTTGCATCCTAATTGGAATCAAAACAAGCCTGAGCCTATTACAGAAGATCTGCAGAAAAGGATTAAAACACTATGCCATTACAGAGAAAATTGCGGAAGATTTGCATGGAAGATAGAAAAACACCCAAAGAGCATTTTGAATTAAGTATGTTGCAGTAACAGCCCACAGATTTGCTGTTGGAAACAACTTGCATCTTGTGGATCTCTTGAAAGTTCTCATGATCTCATGTAAAGATCATGGGACCTAGAGCCATCAGGAAACTAATGCATTAGCCTATTTCTTCTCCCTTCAACTCTCTACTCCATTAGTTCACATTTTCCATGAGTGTCTGTGGCTCTTGATATTACCCAGATGCAATCACAGGCTACAGATACATACACTGCTAACTTCATCTTGATACAACCAGGCCTGTCATGGCCTTCCCATCTAATGTCTGCAGTAAAACCTTCTGAACCTAGCAGATGCAATTCTAGCTTTTTAGATGGGACAACAGTCACTCTCATAAGTGCAAAAACATGACTTACTGAACAATACCTGAAGGCTTTGAGATCTATGGCATAGTTGATACGGCAATTAGAGCAGCAAAGTGAACAACAAAGATACCCATGGTATAGCTGATCACTGTTGTGTGTGCGAGCTAACATGGTGATTGAGTTTCTTCATGCAAGCAACTCATGATCTCAACTAAAATGAGAGGTTTGGTCTAATAGGATTGCTGGTCTTATTAGCTTGTCCTTCAAAAAGCTAGCATCCAAGCCAAAGGCACAGAGAAGCCTGCATAGAGGGGTAGTGGATGGAATATGGAACCTTCTGAATGCTGTGCATGTTCTTCAAGCACAGTCTGATCTTCAAGCTCTCCACAATAAAAAACACTTTGAAGGTAAACAATTGTGTGTCAGTTCCAGCAAAACCAAAAAACTAAAATGACAAGATATGCAATTGTAATCTTGTGAGTGTCACAAACAAAGAATCTCAACATTTCTTCGCATTTATATTGACACTCTTTGTGAAGACTAGATGATGATGGCATCTTTGCAAAACCCAAATGGAGAACATATCCATGGGAAACAAAGAGCAAATGAACCAAAGCAATTCTTCCCAATGAATGGTGGATTCCATATCTTGTATCATCAAATTATTAGGGGGGTTCAAGGTTTGATTATCTCGTTCAAAATAATCAATGATTTAAAGTGCCAAATACGGAATCGCATGATCAAGGTTTCCATGTCTTGTAACACATTATTAGAGGCAGTTCAAGCTTCAATTATCTTGTTCAAATAATCGATTATGTGATCATCAAGGGTGAAACTTTGAACACCTGACAATGAAATTTCCACTCAGAATGACAACCATCACTTCAGGGCTGACAAAGGGAGAGCTTTGAATCATCAATAATTCAATGATTAATCAAATCATATGCAACTGCAACCACATGAAGACTTCAGATTATTGATTATTGAGACAATTGATTATTGCACCAAGCTAATCAAACCTTACACTGCCTATTATTGTGTGTGAGCTTAGGCAGGGGACATGTGATTATTGCTAAGGAGAGAAGATCAACACTAGTTGTGAAGTAAAGTGGACAACGTAAGCACACAAATTCTTCACCATGTTTTCTCAAGAACGTTGTAAGTTGAGGGTCCCATGATCCTCCCCAGTTGACAAAGCTTCTCCAACAATTGCATCACAATTGTGTCAATTGAGGAAGAATCAAATGCATTCTTCTTTCCCATGGGACATGCTTTGCAGCTAAAACCCTGCAGCAATCCTCAACCCACCCAAGATCTGCAGCAGTCCTCAAGGACTGTGATCGACGGATCTGGAACCCTAAACGAAGATGTGGCCGGAGGAGCGAAGAATAGGTATTCCTGAGGGTTTTGCTTCGCACACGGGAAGTGTATGGGATTCTCTCTCTCTCTCTCTCTCTCTCTCTCGCACACAACACATACACCCAACCCTCGCACGCATGCACGCAGAGCGCGAGAGAGTAAGAGGAGGCGAGCCATGATTCTGGCAGCGCTGGTGATGAACACGCAGGGCAAGCCTCGCATCACCAAATTCTACGTGCCCTTGGTTTGCACTCCCACACCCGCATCCTTCCGTCTCTGAACTTTCTTCTTTTGCATTTGCACTTCTCTCTCTCTCTGTGCCTCTCTCTCTCTGGGCATTAGGGAGAATCCAGGATCTTGATGTTTTCTCTCTCTCTTTGGGCATTGGGGAGCATCCAGGATCTTGATGTTTGCAAGACCTAAACGAAGTTCTAAACGAAGTAGTGTGTATTGTGGATGTGTGAGAACCACAGGGCGTGGAGAAGCAACAAGAAGCCATTCGTACCATCTACTCAGGTGTGCATATCCATGTAGTTTGTTGCCGCAAGGATCTTGTCTGCACCTCTCTTCACCTCTCTTGAAAACAGAAGAATTCGTGATGTGGTTGGGGATGATGATGATGATGATACTGGAAATCAATCAAGTACCAAAAAACTGATCAATTACTTGCTTGCCCCCCTGGAATTGGATGCTGCAGCTCTGTCACAAAGACCTGAAGATTCATGCAGTTTTGTGGAGACAGAGGACATTTTTGGTCCTGTGAGTACGATCCTCTCTCTCTCTCTCTCTCTCTCTCTCTCTCTCTCGCTCGCTCGCTCGCTGTGCTGCACCTGACGGCTTTAGGGTTTTCCTGGCATAGGTATTGAAATTGCATGTGCAATGACTCAGCAAATCCAAGTTTTCTCTCCTGTCTCTGCATCTATCTGAAGATGGGTTTCCTGGTTTTTTCTTTCTGGATCTCTGTAGATTTTGAGATCATTGACAAAGAGGAAACTGTTTGTCACAGGATACAAAGCTTGTGTATAAGCATTTTGCAACTCTGTATTTCATCTTCGTTATTGACAGCTCTGAAAGTGAACTTGGAATGCTTGATCTTATTCAAGGTAGGACTTGACCCACATGCTGACCTTAAGAAGCTTAGATTTATATGATGCTGCACTGGTTGTTGTTGTTGCTGCCATTGTTGCTTGCAATGCTGCCATTCCCTTTTGGTAAATTTGTAGATGGGTTGAAGCTCAGAAAGGAGGAGGTTACAATAGTGTTTGATAGATCTCTCATCTTCTTCTTTGCAGACTTGTTGAAGTCTCGTCACTTTGGTTCTGGTTTGTTTTGGCAGTATTTGTAGAGACCTTGGATCGCTGTTTTAAGAATGTTTGTGAGCTCGACATTGTATATAACTTCAACAAGGTAAACACATACACACTGTTGATATTGTTCATCACTTGGATCTTTGTGACTGGAAGTGAAGTCATGTCAAGACACGCCTTGAATCCATGCCTATGAGGATATGAATGTGCTCTCTCATTATCTGGCTGTAAGCAGCTCAAAAGATCAAGTCCATCTAGGTTTGGGCTTTGTTTTGAGGTGTTTTGTCAGAAGCTGATGAAGTCAGTGGGTAGCCATGGCAGTTCATCACTGCTGTTTGTGCTGAAGGTGATGGTCTGAAACTTTGTGAGCAAGGACTCTCATAAGGTTAGGATTGCACTCATTGTCATGTTACCTTTTGAACTGTTGTGGAGATAATCCTCCACAATCTCATAGATACCTTGTTTTGAGGTGATTACAGATATGTCTTGCTTTTTGTTGAGAACCTACATTGAGAGATCAGGTCTTTGGAGATGCACATACGTGTTCAAACTCCTCTGTGGGTTCATGAGTTTAATTCTCCTGAAAAGGAGCCAAAATGTCATGAGCTGATGTGCTGGAAAACCTTCCACATATTGGAGTTGAGATTGAAACTCCAGTCATATCTTTTTCTCTTGATCCTCAACTGAGAGTCTACAGCACAAGCTGCAATGAATGCAGCACAGTGCATGCCATACTACAAAAAGGCCTATGTGTTGAGTTGCTCGGGTGGTAACAGTAGTTCAGTTTGTTGATTAATAGGGGTGTTTTGTAACTTGATGGAAAAGAATGGTGGTCTTTGGCTGCAGGTGCACACCATATTGGATGAGATTGTGATGGGTGGTCAAGTCGTGGAAACAAATTCAGCAGAAGTTCTGAAGGCTGTGCAGGACATATGGAAGTAAGCTCGATTCTCCATGAACTTGTGGTGCATGCAACCCTAACATGCTGTGATGTTTAGCTGGAAGTCTTTCTTGTGGAACACATTCTTTAGTCTCCATTTCTGAAGAGGTCATGGAAATCAATGCAGATAAAAGTTTCAATTTCTTGATCATAACAGCTACATGTGTCTAGCTTTGCAGCTACCTTTGAGGCAAACCTTCAAAATTCTCCAGTGTCTAAATATGCTGCATTTGTATGTTTGACAGGTTGGAACGGGTTGGGGATCTTAATGTCCCGAGTGTCAGAGGTATTGGGAGTTATAGAAGTAAGTCTTGAAGTGACAGTATTGATAAAAATGCTGGTGGGTATATAATGTGATCAAGCCAGTTGAATCACTGAAGTTGTCATTGGATGATGTGTCATTTCTCAACGCTATGTGCCTTCGTTTGTCTATAATCTTCAATCCAAACACTTGAAGTTGCTCCAAGTGTATTTTCAAGATATTGTGTCTCAGTTGAAAGCACCTTAGCCACATTACTCAAATTTGTGTACATTTGTTATGATCTAATTCTCAGTCCACAGACATTCAATGTGGCAATTTCATGGTCAAATATCAAGAGAATACACAAAGATTGGATGAGTCTGCAGGTTTCTTCTCTTATGTGTTACTTGGAGGATACTTCACATTTCACTTGTCAATTTTTTTAGTTGCTTGGTATTTCAAAGGCAGGGTTGGTATGGCTTTGTCACAAGCTTTGCATTACGAATTTCATTCGAACTCAAAAACTGTCCACATTCTCTTTTTGACAAGCAGCTTAGTTGCAGGTGTAAAACCTGTTGCTAGACCATTGGGCTCCTGCTTGTTCTTAAAAATGGCACCTGTGAGAATACAAGCATGTGCTACCTACATCGGGGTTCAATTCAATCAACACCTAATTACATCAACTCACTGTTCCACAGATCAGGTATTTTGTTGTTCAACTCCAAAGACTGCTCATGCCCAGAATCTGAAGATTTCATGTCTATTTTACTGGTGGGAACACAAACTTTAGGTCTTGGCTGGATCGATATGGACTATCATATCACTGTGAGTTGCCAGGTGCAAGACAGGATCCAAGAATTGTGGCTCCAGGCCTTGTCATTCCAGTGCAGCCTGGGTATTTGAGGTTTTGAATCATGAACTTCTTTTCATGAGGCTGAGACAGAGAGACTGCCACCAGGACCTCTTTCTGTCTTCATGTACTCTTCGGAAAGCTTCATACTCATGACCATTTTTTGCTCTTCGACCAGTTCATGTCCTGCTTGAATCAGATCCTCCATTGTTTGCTGTCAATGAAACAAGCAAACAGCAGAAAATGAGTAGCTGCCTACTAGTCCATAACATGACCAAACTGCTCATGATTGGTATTTTGCACTGCAGAATTGTGAAAAGAGAGTTTTCTCATGGAAAAATCTTACCTTGGGTGGTATGAAAGGGAGAAGAGGTTCATCCTTTGGTCTTCGAATCAATTTTGGCCCAATTTTCTCAGCCCCTCCATTTTCATTCACCCACTACAACCACACACACTCAAGACTGACAGGTCATGTGAAGTTCTTTGGATTCTCTCAACAAAAAGAGTTTATTCATCTGCCATTCACCGTCTTTGCACACATATCTATGGGAGTGCAGAGATATCTGTGCACTCTACAACAACATTTTCAAGGTAACACAACAGGAATAATGGGTTTGCATCCACTGTGTTCACAAACTGTTTTAAGACTACAGAACACTCACCAGTTCTCTCACACACGGCCAACAAAAGGCATGTGACAGTTTATGTGCATCAAGGGAGATTAGGAACATGATCATGAGCATTACCTTCAGGATATGTGCATCAAGGAAGATTAGGAACATGAGCATGAGCATTACCTTCAGGATATGTGCATCATATGTCCTTGATCGAAGAGCACCATAGAAATCCAGTGCTGTGTATCCACTCTCACATGTCAACAGTGATTTCATTTCTCCAGGAAAAAGAAGATCTAAATCTACCAGCTCTTAAAGATCAAATTCACTCTTCCATTTCTCCATTCATCTTCAGTGCTGTGCTAACAACTGAATTGCTATGTATATCCAATGTAGGCTGCCAGGAGATTGAGATAGGGGATATACCTTGGTTAGGGAATGTGTCAACAATGAATCCAATGTCGTCCTGAGTAAAACCATCCTTGCAATACATCTGGTGTATAATGTTCACCAGATCCTCTCGGGTTGGCTGCCTTCAAAGATGACAAAAGACAAGAAGAAAGACAAGCATGAGTGGAGGTGCCTTCAATTGGTTCTAATGAATATCTTTACTTTGAGACTTCAGTCAGGCCCATCATTGAGCTTGACTACAATCTATGAAGTTGCAGAGAAATCTCCACACTAACAATATGAAGGTAACATGACAATAAGTGCAGTCATAAGTTTATGAGTGTTGCTCACAAAGTGTCAGACCATCACCTTCATCACAAATACCAGTCATGAGATGCTATGACTGCCCACCGACCTAATCTGCTCCCAAAGGTGGGTGTAGATAGGTATACAATAATCGACCAAGAATTTCTGGCAAAGCACTATTCAAATATCTGCAACTTGATTTTTTTGTCATATTTCTGAGAGAATATCTTTCATAAGAATAGAGAAATCTCATATTTCTGAAAGAAATGGGAAAGGCTCAGTCATGATGTTAGCTTCCACACAATAGATTTAGCTTGACTACAGATTGTCTGAAAACCCTGCACCCAGACTTACCAATAAAATTTGTCCATACGTCCATCACGAATCAGGGGAGCCCAGACTTTGGAAAAGTCATTTCCAGTGCAGATAATGGGTACTCGATTCACAATGTCATCATCTCGCCAATCTTGTCCAATGCTGACACGTGTAGGGTTATCAGCTAAGTTCATGAGTGTGCCTACCACCATCTGGTTGTTGACCGTCATCTGTGTGTTTTCTGCTCCCTCAAAACAACAGCCAAAAACCATGGGTACAATATGTTAGCATCAGTTCTTCAGTTGATTGCTTCAGACTTGTACAACTACCCAGAACAAAGCTAGCAACCAATCTTATGCACAAATCAAAAGAAAATAGCAAAATAACAAAAAAGTCTCAAATGAATTCTCTATGAAGCACTTGCCTAAAGAGTCATACCAAATCGGCCAATTCCAGCATCCAGATCATTGATCATCAAGCAGCTCATCTTCCCCTGCCATTCAGCCAAAAACATTACACTTGTCATTGCCTTGCACAGAAAGGGAAAACAAACCCAGTTGCCACTTTGGAAGGATCAAAGAAACTTTTGTTTGTGATGACTAGCTGAGCTGCTTGATGACTGATCCTAGCATCAAGTGAGCAGCTCATCTTCCCTTGACAACTGCCAACACACTATACTGGTCATTGATTTTTCCCCCATTGAGAGAGGGAAAAATAGATTGAGATTCCACTAGGAAGATTGAGAGAAACCTTGTTCTTGATGACTAGATGGGCTGCCCGGTAGCGGTCTCGGATAAGTTTACCTGGCTCTCCTGCCACACCAAAGGGCCTGTCAATCAAACAACGCAAAAATTGCTCCAGTATGCACACACAGTTTCAGGATAACAATAGGAGATCATGAGTTCCTGATTGACCATTGTAGCACTCCAATCACTTGACTGTGAAAAACTAAAATAAAGTTCACATGCAATTTCAGAAAGAGAAAGAAGGCAAACCTGCCCATTCAGACTCCATCTCTCCAGCTGACATGATAATTGGCTCAATATCCAGTGCCTTGAATATAAGCTCAGTCTGAAATGACTTCCCTTGACCCTTTCCTCCCCATACCCCTGAAAATGCCAACCAAGTTTCAGATCTTTTGTCAACTTGAACTGCAACCTTTTCAAGTATGTTGCGCAAGGATGAGTGCATGTTTAGTCAAAAATAGGCAAAAGGGTTACTGAGATTTGGCCAGGGAAACCAAGGCAACTAAAAATTTCACATTAATATGCTGATTCCTGTTGCAAAAGTTACACTCTGATGTTCTGAAAGTAACATCAATGTTCATCATTGCTAATGGTGAACAATCTAGTTCTTGCATGCCCAACATAGAGAAGAAGATAAGAGACCAGAGTAGGTACCCAAAATCAGCGGCACTTTGGCATCTATTTGTGATGCCAGGTAGTTTTTAGCAATGTGAGTCACTGCACATACCCCCCCCCACACACACACCATGCAAACTTCATTTTGATTCTCTTCTGCAAGCCCATTTCCTTAAAACAAGACTTCATAATGCTACATTACCCAAAGCACACTGATTTCCAGGGTAACAATCCTACCTCCTCACAAGTAGCACCTACTGGCTGTGGTACCCATTGGCACAATCTGAAAGAATGATGGTGGTTCTGAGTACCAGATTGTGCCTCAGAATACAGTAGGTTGTTCAGCATACAGGTTTCTGGAGTTTAAGAAGAAAACAAAGGGGGGAAATGCTCTTTATAGAACTAGAAATGCTGAAAGAGAGGATGAAGGAGGGACCCTGGGTGACTTTCTCTCTGGCCCTCATGCCTCAAATGACACACATATCTTCCATCCTTTCCATCCTTATTGGGCAACCATGTGAAATGCCTCACACACAATAGATGTTTCTGAGGTGTTGTCCTTACCCACTTTCTCCTACATGCAGAACATCCATACAACACAAAATCCCACATGAGGCCCATCAGCACAACACATCATACAAAGAAGCTTAAAAGCAACAGTCAAATTTGTAGTCTTTTCTCAACACACTCAAGCATGAATAAAATAGAGGTTTATTGGACCTTCATGATGGCAAATCCAAGCTTCCACTCATCTCCGTATCCACTGACTTTCGTAATACAATCAGATGCAACAAGAGGTTTAGGTTTTAGGTTTCTATGGGACCCATGACACATGTCCAGCTGTAAATAGACATGCTTGAATTCAGAGCAGAGCATTGTTACAGCATATGACATTCCTTGTGGAGTCACTCAAATTCACCCTTCCAATGCCACAGTAAGCAAGTCTTTTGATTGAGAGAGAGAAAGAGAGAGAGAGAGCAAATACACTAACCATGAATGCTGGGGCAATGTAATAGTCACCCTGCAAATGCTGGAATGATCGTGTGACCGTCTGTCGGTATTTGAACACAATGTCAGCTGCGTTTGTCACACAGAATCCAAAAAGCATGAGTTGCAATCTCAAAGTTGAAGTTTCAAAAAACTGCATTGTCGAAGACAACATTCTGGAGTTGCAATGAGACTTCTTCCATCAGATTCATTGCATGCCAAATTTGTCTAAAATTTCAGAGGAAGAATCTCTAGCTTTCCCACTTACACGCTGAACAATTTCACGAGACAAACAAGTGAGACACAGAATTGCACAATTTGTGGCACTCAATTCTCTCTCAACACTGGGGGGTAGTGCAGAAGAATCCCTCTGACAGACACTCAGGAATGAGAAAACCCTAGAACTTTTGTTGTTGCAAGAGGATTGACTAAGCATGTTTCTGTTTTGCTATGGAGTTTCAATCCCAACAAACTCACCATCTTTGCCCAGAAAATCGCCAACAAACAGAGGGTCAATCATGCCAGCTCTCGCTCCCACTGTGATGTTGAGATTGTCCGCCTCCTTCCCCAGTCTGTAGAGATAATCGTTTCCTTCAACATCCTTGGCCTCCCAAGAGGACTGATATTTCTTCTTCTTCCCCTCCTCGCTGCTTTCCTGCTTGCTTTCACTCTCCTCCTCTTCCTGGAGCTCCCGCGCATTCTCCCCTTCTCCTCCTGCCGCATCCTTAGCCTCTAAACCCTCCTCTTCTGCAGCGGGCCGAAGACATCGTCGAACTTGACTCGCTTCCTTAGAAGACTGGAGATGGTGAACTGGTCTCAGACGATATCTCCACGGAAAGCTGCGACCCATTCTTCTGTTGCTGGGTATGGCAGCTGTGCAAGCAAGGCAACAGCGATGTCTGTGTTCACAACCATCACCCCTGTTGCTGTTGCTGCTGCTGCTGCTGCTTCTAACAATGATACAATTGACAGCAACAATGGAGGTGGAGAGAGCAACGGCCTCCATCACTGCACAAACTTCTGATGCAAATAGAGATGGACAGTGGACACTACCGCTAACTTGATCTTCTTCTTGTTCTTATTTTCCCTGTACATGCTATGCATCACCAATTGCACATCTGCTTATACCCAATTCAATTCTCTTCTCACAGCAGCTTCGGCAGCCGCGACAAGAGAAAGTGAGAGAATTTCTGCTGCCAGGGGATGGATGAGCGGCGACCGTCGTCAGCCACAAACCAAGGATAATTCTCTAAAGACACTGCAGTTTTATGAGAAGGAACGTTATTAGATTTTCCAACTCTGTGATTCTCTTCCGATGGATGAGGATCTCCTCAAGAAGAATGTTCTCTCCGTGAATCCGCAGCTGCCCGCTAATCCTGGATCAAGGGTGATTTGATCTCCCTTTCAGAAAACGATTAGAGAAAGATTAGGTGATGTGGGTGGGGTTCTCGTTTGCTTTTTTTCCTTCTTCGTTTTGTCCTTGGATTTTGGTGCAGAGAGCCAGTATCAACAATGTCTTTTCTCGATGCATAGACGACATTGATTCTGGTCATTGCAGCTCATGTCATGTGCGACGTGCTTTTAAGGACTGAGCTTCAATCTACATTCTTCAAGAACCCGGAATTCTTATGATGAGACATTTGACAAAAATGATGTCGCAGCTTGTAGATTTTGTAAGAATCGCAGATTTCCAGACCCACTAGTAAGTGCAATCTGGAGAGTGGGGAGGGTTTACACCGTTTATAACCCATGTTCCTTTCCAGGGAAGAGGTGGTCGATTGGTTCATGAACAACCTGAAAGAATCAGAATGTACCATCTAAAGGAATTGAAAGAGGAGAATCAACTCCAAGTCCTTCTTATTTTGCAGTTTTAAGAAGAAAGACAGAGCGTGATTAGCTTGTTATGCACTCGTCCTTCTTCCAAAGATTACGCTTCTCCCCTCTCTCGTTGCTGCAGCTGATTTGATTTCCCCAGTTCTTTACCAGCTCCTCCATCTAGGTGATGCCTGTCTCAATTGGGTACCAGTAAGGAAATGGATGATGATGCAAAGGGTGGGGAACACAGACAACACGGGAATCACCTTGGGTCTTCTTCTTTTGATGGGTTTTTTGGGTTTCAGGTCATGTGCAGCACTGGAAGTAATGAATGGGGAAGGTGATTTGTTGCTCATTTGCTTGTGAATTTTCTCAATGAAGCTTGTTTATTTTTCTTCTTCTTTTTTGCTTCTGAAATGTGGAAGAGTTCAATGGGGAAGAATCCAAGGTGCATCACGGGGATTGGAAAGCTGTAGAAGAAGTTCTAGGGTCTGCAGAATCATTTGCATTCAATCTGATTGTGGAGTTTGCGAACCTTGTCTAATGTCAGTTGAAAGGGAACAGAGGTTTCCTTTTTCCTCATGAAAAATAACATTCACAAATGAGGTTAGGAGCTATGTTTTTTATTTGTTTTGGGTATTTTTGGGAAGACCATGAATGCTTTGTGGGTTCAATGGAAAAATTGGCAGAGAAAGCAGCTTCAACAATGATGCAAAGTATGAGGGAGTGACAAGCGACACACCCTTGTCAGAGAATTGTGAGAAAGTTTGAAGTTGGTTATGTCGTGAATCATGCACGGGTCAAGATTGGATCTGGACATGATGCATTCATGAAAGGAAAGCAGCTGTTGCAATACTGGGGGGTATGTTTCTTCCTTCTGTCACTGAATTCCATCACCAAAAAAAATTACAGCCATTCATGATATCTCGTTTGTATTTATGCACATGGGATGAATAGCTAGAATTGCAGTGATGATGAGATTCTGGAGACAAATTGTTTGGACTGTGAATAAGGTGCAGGCATTTTCAGCTGCCATGGGCATCTGTGGATGCAGTTATAGACGGGCACAAGTTCTGCACTTGTAGTCATGAGTTGGAAGCATGGCTTATAAACCCACTCCAGATCTTGTACCTGGATTCCAAGGAGAGTCTGTTCTGTCCACTCTCAAAAGCCCTTTTTCAAAAATCTGTGCAATAGCCAGCTTTTGCTTTTTGGAAGTGGAACCATTCAAGGCCATTTGCTTTTAGGTGATTGTGTACCTTTCCATAACTGATTCTTCTGAACTAAGAGTGCAAATGCACTATGGAAATTGGGTGAATAGAGAAGAATTTTCGTGGGAGATATGGAGCATTGAATAAGGGGTTCAAAGGTCAAGTATATTGTTCAAATAATCAATTATTTACAGTGTGATCATCAAGGGTGAAGCTTTGAACGCCCCAAAATTGGTTTTGTTGCTTATCTCATGATTATTTTGCCAATTATTATGCCCATGGTGATACATGGTCATAGCATGGACAAAGATAATTGTTGTCCATATCAGCCATAGCCATGTATGCCATGGCCTCAACTTCTTCATTGCAAAGCATGAGAAAGTGTTTATAAAAATGACCTTTGAATCATCAATGATTCTTGAGTAGGATTTTGAATAATTGACGATTCAATAATTAATGCACTCATATGTAGCCAAGTGGACATTTGAGATAATTGATTATTGCAAGTAAATAATTAGCCTTTTGAACCCTCCTAATATACATTATCTACCCATTAGTGGAGAGCCGCTATTGTTCTGACAATTGGTGGATCTGTGTTTGTGAGTGGTGATGCATGGCTTTAGGCAAGCAAAGAGATGTTTGGCATCAAATGGAGGGAGGATGAAAAAGTATGGTGCAAGATGCTCTAATTCTGTAAGCCTGCTTGTTTTTTGTTTGTTGTTGGATATTTGATTGTCCATTTCAAGTAGAAGCTATTTACCAACTAATCCACCAGAAAGATGGTTTAATCTAGGTGATCTTGAATTTACGTACCTACCTACCAACAATTTCCAAAGTTCATTCTTTATGGTTTGAAGTTATAGAAGGTGTGAAAGATTCTCTATCATATGTATTATTTGTGATACAAGCAAAATGTATAAGGATGTTTTCAGAAAATTATTTCACTTGTAGCCAAATTTGGTTAAATCTTTTTGTAGATCATCATTTTGGCTAGATCACAAAAGTGAAAAAATATATATTTTCACAAGATGAATGTTGCTTGTTTCAACTTGAAAGATTTAGAAGAACAAATTTCAAAACTTGTATGTTCATATTCTTGGCTTGATTTGTGCACCAAATTGTGAAAAACTTGATCATAGAGCTTATGTAATTAGAATTATTATGAGGAAATTTTTTTGATAATAGCTTTGCTTATTGACATGTTAATTCCATTGTGTGACACAAATTACACTAGATTTACAAGAAGAAAAGAAATCATTACAATCGTGAGTGACACTCGAGACAACATCAAAATAATGCAACTACACATTCTAGAAAAAATTGTAGTTGAAAAATGAGTTTCAAATCTCAATTGAGTTCAAGTCATATCTAAGATTGTGAAATAATAAATTTGTTTCCTACAAGGAATAGGACTCAAACCACCACCATGTAATATGTGGCATTTTTCATGATGTTCTTGGAAAGATGATCAGTTCGCACCACAACTTTTTGTTTAGTATCCATTTGCAAAAAGTCTCGTGCAAACTTGATACATGCTTGAAAGTTTTGAACTACATGGACCAACCTTGGTAGAGCATGCACTTTGGTTCCTACAAATCAATGAAAGAATGTCACATATTGTTTATGATGTTCATCTACTTCCAAAAAAAATATCAGCCTTCCAACTTCTTGCACCATCACCTTGATTTTGCCAAACTTAAACCCATCTAAATATTTTAGACAATTCTTCTTCACCCACCCATCTGCATCCATTAGCTTTTTAATGTTAATGTATACTCATTAATTCAACTAACCACATCAACTTGTCATTGAAGATGTAGGAAAGCATACATTGTATACCTCATCTCAATCCATGTGGAATCTTGCTCTATCCCCCACATCCCCTAACACGCATAGTTGAGTGTTATATTAATTAGTCACACTGCTTCAAAATTTGTCCCATTTTCCTCTATGAAGATCCTTTATGTGAATAACATTGCAAAGGACCTTTGGTTGCTAAAAGTCATGAGATTCAAATTAATATATGCTTTGGCATGAATTGTCACCAATTTTGTGGCCCATTTAATTTGTAAATTTTTTTTATAATTATCACCAACACCTTTTGGAATCTTGACCTTTCACATGTGAATAACCATTCATTGCTTCAAACGACACCTTGGTGTCAATTGTTGTTAATTCCTTGATGAGTTTGTTTAATGTAGTGTATTGTTTTCAACACTTACAAATTTGTGTTTTAAACTTGGTTTCACATCTCCAAGTTCCACACAAGGCATGTCCAATTTTTTTGTGAAGCACCTATCAAGGAATGTTTTCACACTTTCTATGCAATTCCCAAGAATCATCCACACATGCTCCAATGCATCATCTAAATCATCACCACATGGACAGCACCATGTTATTTTCACTTTCAACCTTTTTTAAAAAAAATTAAGAAACAAGCATATGACAAGTTTTTACTATAATGATGTCACATTTCAAATCAACATTTATCACATTAGTGGTGTAGTCAATGTCAGGAAGATCACACAATTATTTTTAAAATATTTGTAACTTGAAACAAAAATCATGGTAAATAGTTGTGTACCTAACAATGCAACATTTCATCAACTTAAACATGAAGTCCTTGAGTGTTTGAGCCTCCTCCAAAGATACATTATGCTCGAACTCCTCCAATAAGGCACTTGCACAATACAAGTTTTTACAACAAGTCACCAAATCAAATCTGCACATGTCCCAAACAAAGAATAAAAAATAAGTAGAACAAAGTTAGAAAAAGGGCAAGTGGTGCCAAATGTTAAATAAACTACTCACGCCAATCATGGAAAAAAAATCCAAAAAAATTTATAAAATATTTCTTCACTAAATATTTTTAAATAAATGTATTAGTGGAAAAGGATGCCCACACAATATAAATGCACAAAACTACTATTATTTACAATGACTACATTTTTTTATCCCCACTAATACCAAACATATGCTTACAATTCATCAATGTAACTATAAATATTATAATTAGAACACTAAAAGAAATGTTGTCCATTCTAACCATATGTTTGTGACTAATGTGCAACTAGTGTCTAAAGCAACCCAATTTGCAACTACATTTGTAACAATCCTATTTGGCTCCTCAATTGCAAGTGTTCATAGTCATATATATGACTAAACTTTAACAAATCTAAATTTCAATTGTACATGCAACTATAATGTGTGACCACCATAAGTTTAGATGAAAATACTGATGAAAAATGAAAATATGTCATCCATTATGGGTGGCATCCATTGATGGTTGACAACAAAGTTGCTTTTGCAACTATACATAAATTACTAAATGACATGTGGCATTTTTGCTATTGTAATTTAAAGTGTAAAAATTAATTTATTGGCTAATAGGTTGCTAGAAATGGCTACTATAACCTAGTTGGTAAACTAAGCTAGGTAAGTTTAATAGGTTAAATTAAACTAGGTAGGCCTATGTATAACATTGGTAGCCTAGCCTAGCTTAGATTACATACTTAGTTAATTGGTTTAAGTTATCTATAGGTAGTAGTAGGCTAATTTACTAGGCATAGCTAGTAGGTTAAGCTATTAAAATTAGACCTAGTTAGGTTAAGTAGTTAGTTAGTAGGCTAGGTCATTAATTAATTAGTAGACTATGTAGTAGGTAGTAAATAGGATAGGTAGTAAGTTGGTTAGTTTGTTTATTATGTGGATAATATGTAATCATGTTTTTATATATTAATTAATTGATTTGATTAGATTAGGTGAGTCCAATCATGGTTGGGGTACATAAAAGGAATGTTTCACCCCAAAATCACTTACATGACATTACTTTGAATGACCACTACATATACCAAATTATTTACTTATTATTTATTTATTGTCCTTTAAATACTCACATTCTTTTTTATTAAAATGGTTGTGATTAATTATGATTTGGATGACTTTAAGGTGTCTTTAGTTGTCTTTAAATGATTTCTAGGAACCATGCCCCATTGTATAGGACGATGCAAAAGGAATCAAAAGGAATGTATATTTTTTTGCAAATTATTTCATCTTTATGTCTATAATGAATTAGTGAATGTTGCATCTATTGGCATAAAAATAAATCATTTTGGATAAATAGCCTTTCCATAAGGAACAAAAGAATATCTTTGAAAAATGGATAATAAAGCTACATAGGAAAGGACCTTTTTTTTCATCATTTTAAGTGTTTTTTTGTTCCAAGAAGCTTCCACCTAAGGATAGTAGAGGCTTGTAAGGAAACAAGACAATTTAGGGTCCTTTTACATGGTGATGGAATAGGTAGTGAATAGGAAGAGTTTTGCCTAATGCATCAAGACTAGTCCTACATCTTGGCCATTCCTAAGTTGTAATATCTTTGGGGGGGGGATTTTGAAAGTATCAAAATCTCCTAACCATCCGATCAACTCAATTTTCATTGTCAATTTTAAAACTCATCCAATTGACTTACCAAACTATGATCCCATTCGTTAATTTCTATCATCTTTCTCACAACTCTAGGGTTTGGCACCCATGTGACTTTTCTTGTTATTTGTTGCACTATCAATGTTTTTGTTACAACCATCACTCTTGCTGGAAGATAGCTTGGAAACTTTAGTTCATGGTCTCTTTGAAGATTGAAACTATGTACATTAAGGACAAACAAAATGAGCTTGTAAGTTATTTTAGTTTTTTTTGCCAAGAAATGGGATTTTTACAACATGTATCATTAGTAGAAAATGGCCATTTTGCAATTGGTCCATGCAACTAATTTTTAATTGCAAGTGACATTTGAAACTAAAATCTCAATAGTCGTGTTGGACAAGTTGCATTGACACTAGTCGCAAACAACACAAATTTTGGATGAAAAAAAAAATAATGAAATGCACATTCATCCTTTGACCAGTCATATACCTATTAATGCTTGCAAGTAATATGCAACTTTTTTTATGAACAATGGGAACAAGTTATGTGTTGCCATGTGTCCCAACTCTTAATAATTAAAAATATTTTATTGTTATTTTGAAATAATTTAAAACGTTTAATTTTTATGTTTGGATAGTTTAGATTATGACACATGGTGCAATAGAAATTTGCCACATGGCATATTAATTGAATGTTTCCAAATTAAATTTAAATCAATATTTAGTTATATAGGTTGAACTAGGTACCTACCTATCTATATACCTACCTACCCATCTAAGCTAAACATCTATTTACATAGAACCTATTTACATACCTAGGCCAAATACCTATTTAGGTAGGTAGGTAAGTTAGGGAAGTAGGTAGTTAGGTGTAAGCACATGAATATTTATATTTTATTTTGGGTCAAGTCATTTTTATTAACTCATCCCATATGCCCATCTTTTTTAATATGAAAATGTGAGACAAAACACCTTGTTTATATATTTTTCAATATGAAAATGAAAGCCAAAACATATGGGATAAAATTTTTAGTTGTAAACCGTTTGCAACTAAAATTGTTTAGTCACAAATGATTTGTAATTAAAATTTTATCCCATATGTTTTGGCTTTCATTTTCATTTTGAAAAGTATATAATTAAATATGTAAGTGATAACAACTAATAAAATTACTAATTATTTAATGAATACAATATAGAATTTTTAAAAATAAACTTGTTAATTAATTAATTAACAACTAAACTAGAAACTAACTAATCCATTTTATAAACTATCCAACCAACTAATTATTTATAGTAATAATCATCAATATTTTATGATTACTGAATTAATTATATTATTAATTATTATTGAATATTAATTAATTTATTGGCTAGATAAACAATAATATATTTAATTACATATATATAAACTATAGTAATCTATCAACCAATTTAATTAACTATTAATTGGCTAATATTGAAATAATAAACTAATTAGTAATAACTAATAAATTATTATTTTTTAACCAAATAAATTAATGTAATAATTGAAATATTCAGTATTTAATAATTATTAACTAATTATAAATGTTGAATATTAATTTATATATATATAATTAAAACATGTCCCACACTAACTATTTTATTACAATTATTCCCATTATTATTTTCATTTATATATATAGTTAATAATAAATATAAATATAAATATTTAATAGTAGTAATAACATTAATTCAATTATTATTGTAGCTAGTTGGTAGCCAAGGTTTTTTTTTTTTATTAGTCATATTATGACTTCACTCATTAAAACTATTTATGAACTATTACAATAAATATTTTATATTTTTAGTAATTATATTTTTCCTTCAAAAATAATTTTTGCATTTGTATAATAATTTATTAGATTTCCATTCTAACTAATGCAGTAATTATTTTAAACAGTAAAACAATAAAATTGGAAATAAAAATTATATATCACTAATTTATTATAATCATTGAATTATTAATAAATAATAAATATCAATTATAAAATTGAAATATAAAAACTTAAAACTATATATTAATATTTCCTAGTAATTATTATATTAGTCTAACAATATTTCATAATTGATTAGTTATAATAATAATAATAATAATAATGTAATTTGTAGCTAACATATGTTAGCTATTTTATTATTATTATTATTATTATTATTATTATGTCACTTGGTAGAACTATTGTGATTTATTTTAATTAATTTTTCATTTTTTAATAAATAAAAATTAATTCTTAATAAGTACTTTAGTCATTTGAAAAGGATTTAATAATAATATATTAATATATTAAGTTTTAAATAATTACTTCAGTAATTATATAATTATTTTCCTATCATTTTAATATCATCATCATCATTATCATCATTATGTAATGAGATATTACTATTTTAAAAATTTAGTCAAAAAAATATTGAAATTTAGTTTTTTATTACATGTAATTAATATAAATATACAATAATAATAATAATAATAATAATAATAAATTTCATTTGTAATAATTTTAAGAAATATAATAAGTTGGTTTGGATAAATTTTTAATATGGGCATAATATATTTAACAAATATCTTACATAAAATTTTAATATATTCAAAATATACACTATTTAGTGTAACCATAATATCAAGGTCATTTATGCTAATAATAATATTTGAATACACATCTAATATGGTTCTTCATATAAATTCAAAATATACATTTATAAATCTTAATACACCCAATTGTATTCCTTTGAATTCACAAAATACACCTTTGTATACTCATAAAATTACAATTAAATTGGTCACATTTGCAACTAACAGGACATAAATTGTTCTTATTGGATGAAAATTAAACTAAATGTTATTCACATGGAAGAATGAACACCAAAATAGTCGCAAACTAGTTGCACTATAGTTGCAAATATGACCAAGACAAGAAATAGTTGCAAAAATGTCCAAATGTAATTGCAAATAAGTAATAATTACATGTAATCGCAAATATAATGGTTACATTTTAGCCAATTTCTATTAATGTATGTTTATTCATTTCTTTCAATGTTGGAATTAATTCAATAACAAGTTCCAATGTTGTGCATGTGTTGTGTAGGTGTTGAAGTTGTTAAAAGTAAGTTGGCTTACAACTTCTTTCAACACCTTCAAGTACCTCCTACTAACTATTCACCTCACCTCGCATGGCAAATGTGCATTCAAGAAAGGTTATAGGAGAATCAACTAGACATCAACAAGCAACAAAAGGTTGCAAAGAAGTTACAATCAAATGTAAAAAGATGAAAAAATAGAGAAGTGCAAAAAACTAGAGAGGTTAAGAATAAAAATGTTTGATTTTTTTAGGGGTGTGTCCATTACAGATCAGGGGATTGTTGCTTATGGTTGACAAGTTGCACTAACCCTTCATGAAATCACATCACATGAAGGGGTTGAGTACCAAAAGAAGGTTTTAAAGAAATGTTTCAAACAACCTTTGCTGCAACCCGTAATGCCCGATTTTGTGGTGAAGGAAAAGAAGTTATGACAATGTGAGGTCATTTGTGAAGATATTGGAGCAACATGGAAGAATCTAAAGTATGGGAAAGGGAAGCCACTATTATGCCCACCATGTTGTTGCAATGGCAGTTGTCTCTACATAAAGCAATTCCAACATTCTTACAACTAGAAATTGTGTAAGGTTGAACTATAGATCCATTCAACAAACTAAGGAACACATGTAGCTATTATAAAGTGAGGTGGAAGGCATGAAATGGGTGAAGACTAATAGAAAGAAATGGTGTGACACATTGAGTGATAATGTTAAGCAAATTGTGATAAGGTGGTGGATAAAAGAAACTAAGGTGAACTTGAATATGAAGGATGCGGTTCGGCATTTGACTAATCCAAATACTTGGGAAAAACATGTTGCTCATTTCTTGCAGGAAGGCCAGGTACTTTTGGCTTCAACCCCTATTTTGTTTTACATCCTTTTTGTATGTTTGAGGTTTTTATTCTTTGATTTTCTATAACTTGAACTTGTTTATTCACTGTCTTGTTTTTACACTTCTGACATTAAACTAAATGTTGAAGGTAAATGGCTAAACTTTACGAAGAGTCCCTATTTGAATGGTGGTTTTGAAGTTTCAAAAACCTTTTGTTGGCAACTTTGATAACATATTATAAATGTTCAAGGATAAGTAGCTCCCAATTTTGTGAAGGTCTTCAATAATAAGTCCAAAATTGATCATGTCAAAGTTAATATGTTGATCCTTGTAGGAGTTATCAAAGTAGACCAATAATGTTATTGAAGGTTATTAGTTCATTTACCATGTTTTATTTCATTTGCTCTTGACCAATGAACCTTCATAAATTGACAAGACCTTAGATTTTTGGATGAGGACTCTTCAACACTTCCCAAGACCCTAGTTTTGATACAAGATTATAATTTACAGTACTAGGTACTCAGGAATACTTTTGGTCTTGTTTTTTATGCATATTAATTGCATTTCCAATAACTCAAGATTACATTTTCTACATTTCTGCATTTATCCAAGACATAACAAAATTTGTTCAAGACACCTTGCAAGAGTCATCACACTAGAGCATGAATGTTTTACAAAAAGTTCATTTCTAGGATGTTTATATACTTGATTTATAACTCAAGAACTCAAGAATACTTTTGGTCATGTTTTTTATGCATATTGCTTACATTTCTAATAACTAAAATTATATTTAAAAATTCATGATTTCTACAATTGTCCAAGACATAACGTAATTTGAAGGACACTTTGTAGGAATCATCCCACTAGACCAAAAATGTTATACTTATACTTAATTTCTAATATGTTTACTTCATTTGTTTTTGACCCATGAACAAGTTGGGATGAAGACTCTCCATTGCATCTGAAGACCCTGGTTTTGGGTATTGGTCTTGTATAATTAGCACTAATAGGAACTCAAGAATACATTTGGTCCTATTCTATATGCATATTATAATACATTTTTAGGAACTCAAGTTACATATAGGAATTCAAAAATTCAATAGTTGTCTAAGAAGTATGGTACTTGCATTTAGGATAGAAGTGTTTAGTCCAAGATTACACATTTCTTCTTCAGGGATAGGTTTCTAATATTTTATTGTGGTTTTATAATTAAGACTTTGGTATTCAAATCAAGACACAATGTTTTAGTCTAAAAGATAGATAAATCAAATTGGTTTAGGCATAGGTATTGTGGTCAAGAGTCACAATTATGTATTCTTGGATTTTTTGAGTACTTACAAGTGGGTAATTGATTTTATTCAAGAGGAGCTTGTTTGATGGCTATAAATAATTCACAAGAATTCTTGTTTTTTTTTTGCATTTAGATTTTTTCACAAGATTCAAGGTAGTACATCCTAATGTTTAGATTAGATTGACTTCATTTAGCAAACTAAAACTTCATTTTGTAAAGAAATTGCAAGATTTCAATAGTTGTTGCAAGTACCACCAAGAGATGGTAGAGATCAAACTAGGGTTCAACAATATGCGAGCTTCAAGTGTTCATCATGGCTTATAGAGCCCCACTTGCACATGTGGATGCCTTTCATTTTGTGCAAACCCTCTTTTTGGAACCTTTCGACAAGGGATTGTTAGTTGTCAAACTACATCCCATACATTTGAGAAGGTTAAACATATATGTGGTAGAAAATTTTGTGCCCCAAGGCTCTAGGGCAAAAATGGTTTAACCTAGATTGTGTGAAGGGCAAATGTGCAAAATGTGGCTTCCATATTTTGCCACTTTGCAATAGTTCAAGATGGATCTAACAAATGACAATTTTATGGCTTGGAGGCGTTTTGAGAAGTTTTTTTGCAAGTGAAGTTCAAGTAGGAGAACCAAATGAAGTTGTCTATCTTATTTGTAAGCTTACAAACCCATGATAATTTTTGGAATATGCTACCCCAAAATTCTCTAAATTTGTCATGCATAACCATGTAGCAAGATGGCAGGACTTATAGTACATGGTGTCTTTGGAAATGTTGAAAGAAAGTGAAATACTTTCACTCATTGACTTCGTTGAGAATTATTCTTTCAAGTGCCAATATGAAATACAAGAATAACATTGGTTCAATTTTCATCTTTCTATCTTGGTGCATATTATTTACCAAGTTAATCCAACATGGAACCCCTTGGATCCAAATAGTCTATAGTTGACAATAGAATACCATTATTATCTTTTAGATGATTGCAAGCATGACAATCTATTTGTGCAACATGTGTTTAGCTTGCATTGGGGTCACCTAACATCAAATGGTCAGTTTCCCAAGATGCATTATGTGTGGAATGATGGGTGTGCTAGCCAATTCAAGGGTGTGAAATCTTGGTTTCGTGTGTCAAGATACCATGGGTTGACAACTTTTCCATAACTCCTTGCAAATTGTATGATGCAATGGAATTATTGGGGTACAGGCCATGGGAAGGGTCCACATGATGGTGCAAGGGCTTGCTTCAAACAAGCCATCAAGAAGGAGCAACTTAAGGCTCATGGTGAGAATTTGAAGAACATTCATGATGTGGTTTTCTACCTTCAAAGGTCAATGAACCAACCTCATACTTCATATGAAGGTGCTAAAAAATATGCTAGAAAAGTCTCTTGGGAAGTGAAAGAAAGGGATCTCAATAGAACTCAAGGATTTGATTGTAAGTCTATCGTGAGGTTTTGGAGTATGCATTCCATGCAAGCAATAAGTGCATTAAACAACATCCTTTTGGAGGTTAGGGATTTTTCTTGCTTATGCCACCACTACATTGAGGTTGTGCTAAGTGACTATGCTTTTTGAAGGGCTATGTTGAACCATGGAGGTTGGTCACATTGGAGCCTTGTCATGCAACATATGTTCTTTGTGATGCGGAGTTTAATGATGAAGACTAGGGAGTAGGGGAAAATAGCAATGATTTGGTTACAAGGTGAAAGTATGATTAGGTGGACCCATTAGGAAAACCCTCAAAGGACAATCAAAGAACAAAAATTGGCCAAATAATATTCTTTTGCCCTTTTCTTTAAATGTTTTCATAATTATAATTTTTTTCCTCATGTTTATTTGTTGCATGCCAAGTATATGGTTGGAAGTTCAATTCATATTCTTGCTATTTATAAACCCCTCACAATACATATTGAAAATTTTCTTCAACTATTAAAATGCATTTATGTAAAAGTTCCAAATCATTGCTTTACAATATTCATAGGTGATTTAAATGTGGACATGTTAGAAAACACTTCATCATAAAAAAAACTAAAGGAATATATACAACGACATAAGTTTACTTTAACCTTTTTAGAAAGCACAACAATTCACAATTAGATAATGTATGGAGTAGTTCCATTTTGACATGTTAATTAGGATGTATAAAAGTTTATTGGACTAGTCATAAACCAGTATATTTCATGTTCAAACTTCAAACAACTACCAAACAATGTATCTCAATTTTGTTGTCCTAACAAAAGTGCATAAAATATTAAAAGATTCACATGATTGTTTTTTTATATACACCCTATCCATCAAGTGTAAAAAAGGAAACAATAATTCTATGTCAATAATTTTAAGGTAATAGTTTATATTGAACCATAATTAATAAGAGCACAACAAAGAGATGACCACTATATTAAATGGTTATAAAGAACTTAAAATTTGAAAACAACCCTTATAACCATTCAAAATGAAATAATATCAAAAAAATTGGTTTTCTTTCAATCCATTTTCTTTCATCCAAATTTCAAATTTTATTTTGTGCTAAATTTTATTTTCACTACACATTAATTTGCAATTTGATTGGATATGTGTGAAATACCCACAAGTTTTTTTATAAATATATGAAATAGTTAAACACACTATGTTTGTATCTTGTTAGTATTTGAGTAAACCCTTCTCATGAAATTCCCATAAAAATCAACCATTTCAAATAGAGATTCTACAATGAAACAAAACATGCATAAAAAATAGTTAAAGAAAAAATAGTTATACATATGTTTAATTTTTTCTAATTATCATTTATAATTCTTGGCAATTACTTTACATTTCACTAATCTAAAGTTGACAAAATAAACCAAATTTCAGAGGAAAAAACATACAAATTAAAATATCTTATGATATCTTCATAGGGATATCTCAAAAAAAAAGATAGATTGTGTTTCACATTTGATTGAAGATAGACATTTTTTTGCAACGATACAAACACAACAGCACCCAAAAGAGTATTGAATGTAACAATTCCAAGCACCTTATTCAAACATTAAAAAAGAAAGAATAACCTATCTCATAGCATAAATGGGAAACACTCCATGTTCGAAACCTTTTGTGCTTTAGATTCAATGTATAATACCATAAAAAAGGGCAAGGATCACAAATAATGTTTAAAATAAAGGTATGCAATTCAAGATTGAAAAAAAGCCAAAAAAGTTTCAAACTTAATGGATCACAATGCAATATATTATTAAAGCCCACAATTCCCAATTATGAATTATGAAGCAAAGTTGATTAAAAGGTGGAAGATGGACACATCATTTTCCCATGCATGCCAATTGATGAAACCATACATATGGTATGGTCATCATGTGAAACACACTTTATTTTACCATGCTTTCACCTTGACAATTTAATTTTGGTGTTCCAAAGTGTTAATATATAATTAACCACAATTATATGTACAATGATTTTAAATTGTAATAGGTGTTGTCTTTCATAATATTTTTTCACCAGTTTTCATTTAAAAATTACCTAAACCTTTACTCATATAATGGTCACCACGTGAACAATTTTGCTAACAAAAATGGATACCTTGGTACTTTTTGAAAAAAATATTGCTTAAGTTGTGTTACTTCGTCATCATGAGCATGCCACAATTAGGGTTGCCAAGTAATTATCCAACATGAACATATTTCATATTGGCACCATCATCGAATGTGTCCATGATGTGATCCAACCCAATGGATACAAACATAGGGGGTCAATGCAAGTTAAGGCGAATAATTGTTCGTGTCAAAACGATTATGATGTGATTGTAAATGAAATGGTTAATTTGTATTTTACATGTCAAAACATTTCTATAGAGACTTCATCTTAAGTTATTAAATATGCATATGATGTAATTAGTTGTTATGCATAACTAACAAAATTAAATTAATATCTATGAACTTTTAAAGTAAAAGTCATGGATTGTTTCCCTTAAAAACAAGCTTTATATATGACCTTTAATATGGTCCACTTTTATAAAAAAAATTCATAACATAAAGTATGTCCATTTTTTGAAGAATTACAAGTTTTTATTTTCCCCAATATGATTAGGTGTAATTTACATTTTTTGAAAAAAAGATTGCCACATTTGGTTATAACAAGTTGGGTAGTTGGAAACTTGTTTAAATCTTTCAATATAATGGTTATTTACGATATTTTATTGTAAAAAATTAAATATATATATTTTAAATTTGATTCAAAAAATTTCTTTCACAATTTTTTTTGATGTTGTTGCCCCCTTAAATTGGTAGAAATTGGTCATAAAAAGAAACATTAATTAAGTATTAAATATAGCCATTTAATTATCAAGACCATATTTGTTTACCAAGATTAGTCATACATTAATACCAATGATTAATCACCCAACTTTCAACATCAACAAAGGCTTTTTAAAAATTTTCAAATATATATTTTTAATTTTTAAGATTAAACTTATAAAAATATATTTAGTTATTTAAGAATATATATTTTAAAATTATATATAATTTAAAAATCTAGCTTTTTAATTTGAAAAAGTAGATATAATTTTACAATGGGTTTTAAGACTTGTGATCAAAATATGAAACTATTTTAATCAATAATGTATTCAAAAAAAAAATTAAACAAAATTTTTTAAAAATTGAAATTGCATGTCAGAAATAAATTTACAATTTGTTTTGTTTAAATTTACCTAGAATCTTTATAAATTCAATATCAATTGAAAAATGCATTCATTAAATTTTTACAATTTTATTCTCAATATATAAAACATGTCCAATTTTTGTGGAAGTTCATGTTTTTTTCTCCCTAGTATGATTCAATACTATTTATTTATTTATTTTTAGGATGTTGCTAAAATGGTAATCATCCATAAAACAATTGTCACATTTGGTTATGGATAAATTGTGTAGTTAGAAACTTCTTTAAGTTTTTAAATTTGACAAAAAACTCTTTCAATTTTTAAATTTTTAATTTTGTTGCCCTTTTAGATTAGTAAAAATTGGCCACAAAAAATAAATAAATAAAGTAATCAATATAACCATTTAATTATCAAGACCATTTGTTTAGTAAGATGACTCATACACTTATATAAATAATTAATTACTTAACTTTGAAAAAAAATCGCAACATATTAATATTTTTTAATGATGTAAAAATATATTTAACAATTTTTTCCTTTTTAAAAGTTAAAACAATTAATCTGGTAATATTTTTGGTTTAAATAGCAGGACCCCCCCCCCACCTCAGTGCCCTAACAACCAACATTTTTTTTCAAACTGAATTTTCTTAACTTGGCAATTTTTGTTGGGCAAAAAATGAAAAAAATAGTTGAAATTTAAGAAAAAAAGTGTAAAAACCCCAAAAAATGACCAAAAATTTGAGATAATAATTTTTTAAAAAAAGGTTACTTCTAATGAGGAAAAGTTTGAAAGTAATTCTAATAACTACAAAATTAAACACATAAATAATTTCAGCATCAAATTTATTTGAAAATGTTTACATTTAATTTTTGAGATCATTATAATCCTTATCCAATTTTTAAAAACCTTTAAAATAATTATTAATGATGTAATTGAAGTTTTTTTGTGATGAATTTCCGCCATTTTGTAAACGTAAGAAAGGATATCGACGAAATGTTTTTCAAAGTTTCAATTTTTAATATTTTTAAAAATGTTATAATTTTACAAGGGTATCTAAAACTTGTAGCCAAAATAAATTTTTTTTTAACAAATTTATGCTTCCATATATGGCTTATACGCAAAACATGGTTAATTTTTTTATGGATGATCTTGAAGAAGATTTCAAAATTGAAAAAATGAAAAGAATAAAAAATCATTTATGTCATTATTATTATCATCATTTTTTTTTAAATGAGAAATTTAAATTCATCTTTAAATATTTAAACAAAAACCTGTAACAAAACAAGCTTAATTTTTTTGAAAACCATGTTAAAATATAAATAATAAGTATAAAATACTGATTTTTTCATAATAATAATAATAATAATAATAATTTTAAAATTTTAATTCATTGTTTTTAACATGGATTTTTTTTCATACACCAAGAAGAAAATGGGGAAAAATTTAAGGAATATTTTGGGGTTCTTTTTGGTGTGGCATCGTGAACATTCATATAATAAATTTGTTCATGATGCCTAAAAGAAAGTAGGGGAAAAATATACATTCTAATTTACATAAATGTACAAGAATTTAATATATATGAAAAAATTATAATTTAAAAGTTTATATGCATCTTAGACTTTGCATGCATGAGCATTTTGACATAATCAGTAACCCATTCAACTATAAATATGAAACTTCCCAAATTTTTACACATCCATTTCAAAAAAAATTAATGAATGAAAAATGCAACTCATGAGTAATGAATTTAACAACATTCAAAATGAATGATTTAACTCATGTCAAAATGTTAATAGTTCAAGAGATGTAAAAAAATTCACTAATACATTCAAATATAAATGTGAAGCATTAAGTTGTTATGTGTGTTTAAATATATATTAGTGAATGTAATATGCAATGTTTGAATAATGGTTTCAATAAGCTCAAAGTGGATGATTCGACTCATGTAAAATTGTTGATAGTATAAGAAATGTGAAAAAAATTATTAATTCATTCCAATATAAATGTGGGGTTTAAAATTGTTACATGTGTTTTAATAAATTATGGTCAATGTAAAATGTAACTCCTAAGTAATGTTTTTAACATGTTATAAAATGATAGTTTAATTCATGTATCATGTTAATAGTTAAAGAAATGTCAAAAAAATTGCTAACCCATTATAATGCATTTGTAAATAAAGTTGAAGGTTATTCAATTTCCACATCAATAATTTGAAATTACTAAATAATTAAATATAGTTCAAATTATATTCATAAGTGAACAACATAGTGAACATAACAACTATGAATAATATTGATCATTAATTAGTGCAACAAGTCACTTGTAAACTTAAGATGCCCAAATGTAATTGAAATGTAGTCAAATGGGACAATAATCCCAATGTGTGGGGGTGGAAAAAGATAAGATTTCTTCTTATGTTAATGGACTCTTTATTTTTTTGTTAATGTAAAGAACAAACACTTTGAGAAAATTGTGTTTGTAATAACTGCACTAATTTACAACTACATGTCCATATTAATTACATTATAATTAGGTTGCAACATTGGAAAATGACTAGCTACACATGAGTTCTAAGGAAGTTCCAAAGGTATGGAATATTTTGAACATACTTTGGTCAATCTGAATTGATTTTGTGTTTTAATTGTTTTATAGTTGTAATATGTAATTCATGCATCCAAATGTAATGATGTGGATTGCATGGTCCTTCCCAATGTGTGTGGCAAATGCCAATTGGCATGGATGTTTCCATGCCATATGCATGGTCTTTGTGATAATTTGATGTGCAATTGCCTTGCAACTTTAGTGGGAATACATGGTAATTAAATATAATTTTTAATTTTTAACTATCTAGGTTTTGACTCACACCACCAAATAGCATGGCCACAATCCTTGTTTCCAACATGACTAAATGCCAATTATAAATACATCAATATTTACTAGAAGGAATTTTGACCTTTGCAACTAAAAAATCAATGACTGGATGTTCTAAACAATTACATAATTGACTGTAGTCATAGGATATTACTTCAAATCTTTTGTGAAAAAAGTTGTAGTTAGATATTAGTGGTGCATTTGATTAGTAGATGATGATGTGGTAATAGAAGGATGACATCATTTTTTCAATGCAAGTTTTCATCCATATGGCATCCAATTTGATGGCAAAGTGATGTGGATGTCCAAGAGATCATTTGAAAATGTGATTATGATAAAGTCATTTAAAATATGACTAAAAACTAATTATTTAAATGATAAGAATAAAATGATGTGTCATTACACAGACAATGTGATCATTCAATTATTTTACAATGATTAAAAACTGACTATTAATAATTTAATATGAATATAAATAGACATAATGAACTGTAACATGTAAGGAATTCATTTTGATTAATATTATACACATAGGTAATATAAGAACCTTTATCAAATTTTTCGTAAATATATTTGATATATAATCCACTTTAAATATTCAATGTGAATAAATTAGGTATTATACATTGAAATAAATTTTAATGGTGAAAGTATGATATATCATAAATAAATAAATAATATTTTACTTTTAAAAATAGAAGAAAAGTGTAAGAGGTGGGAAATATATAATTTATATGTACATTAAAATTTTATCATAAATTTAAATAAAAGTTTATATAATATATGTATAAAAATAAAAATGTTTATTTTAAATGTGTAAACAATTATACACAATTATATTAGATTATATGTTTAAAAATGAATATAATTTATAATTTTTATTAGATTATTGCATATTTAATATTATTCCAATTAAAATAAAATATTTAGATTAAATTTATACCTCATCTTCAATATGATTAAAATAAAAAATTCAATATATATATAATTGATTTGTGATCCATTTATAAATATTATATGTGGATAAATTGTATGAATTCATACATCTAAATTAAAAAATTTAGTAAAATATGATATATTGGAAGCAAAATTGTATAACATAAATTTCTAAATCAAATGAAGATTTTAGATATGAAAAAAAAAAAAAATTTATTCATGTATTGGTCATAAGGTTTTTCCATTTATAAATTATGTGTTTTAATTTAATTTTCCAAAGAATGCCATTGAAATGTTATTCAATAACAAAATTTAATTATTTTTTTGGAATTAAATTTACGTTTAAAAAAATAAAATATATAATTGTGCACATTATTGAAGGAAATTTATGAATAAAGTTTCAATTTTTTCATTTGGACAAATTATCAATAAAGTACACTAGAAGAAATCCCCCAAAATGCAACCAGTGCATTTGCAACTACATGTAACTAATTGTCATTTGCAACTAACTCTAATTGTTTCTCCAACTATTTTGCACCTTTGACCATTTTTGCAACTATGCTACAACGACATTTACAATTAATGACTTTTTAATTTTACACATTAATTTTTTTTTCATCCATGATCATGCCCATATGTTTCATAAGTTGTAAATGGAACCAAATTTAATTGCATTACTAGAGTGTCAAAATAACGCTTAATGGTATACATAGGTGTATTAGCAAACTTTTGAAAAGTATGTGTATTATTACTAAGTTGTATTAAGGGTATAATGGGGGTATGTTTCCATCAGTGTATTTGTAAAGTTGTATTTAGTTAGTATTTAAGCAAATTAACTACCTAGCTACCTATATATGTTTTTTCACCTACCAAACCTAACTTATCAACCTATCTACATAAATTATCTACTTATTAATTGGTTAAAATTATTTCAAATTAATTGATAATTAATAGTTCATATTTAATATTTCTAATTCATATTTCAATATTATTCAATATATTATTTATTTATTTATTTTGATATGAACTATTAACCAATTATTTAAAGCTAATTAATTAGTGAATTATTAATTAATTCATAATGGTTAATGTAATAATATGGTAGTTATTTTAAAATACATTTATGAACAATAATCAATAATATATAACTAACTCATTAGCTAATTGTTGGTAAGTTAATATTTACTAATTACTTAATAATAAAAGTACGATTATTCAAGAAAATTTAATCAATAAATTATAATAATTTAGTATATTATTTATTTATCATTTATTATTTTATAAATTATTTATTTATTTTATTATCAAAAAACCATTGATGATATTTTGTAACTAATTTGTATTTATATAATAATAAATATTTCTTGGATATTTTTAATTTATGAAATTATTATTTATTTGGTATTTAAATCTTCCATTTTTAAATTTCTGACCTATTGATTAATAATATATAACTATTATGTTAATTGGTTATTATATAAATTTAAATGATTGATTATTTAATATGTTTTTTATTAACTAGATGTTATTTATTTTATTATTTATTTAAAAAATTTACCTAAAAAATTAGTCATGTACTTATTATTTAGCTTATTAAATGGTTAGTTAGTTAATTACGTACTTAGTTATATAATTCATAAAATTAAAAAGGAAGACAAAAGATATGAGATAATTATTTTAAGTGCAACTAACTTGCAACTTTAATTTTTATTCTATATGTTTTGTCCTTCATTTCCATTTTGAGAACTATAGAATGAAAAGGTTTTGTTTTAAACTTTCACATAAAAAACACCCGTCAATTGGGATGAGCCAATCAAAAGAACTTAACCTTTTAAAGAGTTTAACCTTAAAGGTTAAAGCAAACAAAAATTAAAAACATTTACCTACCTACCTACCTACCTACCTAGTCCCGCCTACCCACCTAAATATTGATTTAAATTTATTTTGACCAAATTTCAAAAATGTTACATGGCATATTAATATTATGCCATGTGTCACGATCTAAAACCATTAAAAATAGACAATGAGGATCCACCATCTATTTTTAAAACAAATTTTTTCAAACCTTTTTCATTTGCCACGTGTCATTATTTGAGTTGTTAGTTTTATGGTAATATACGAATGGCATACAATTGTATACCGTTGACTTCATCCACACTTGCAACTAATGTTTTATGTAACTTGCCTAATGTAATTAATCATCATCAATGTAGACATTACCACATCATCAATGTGGTCTTAATTAGCAATGACCCCATGTGCAATTATCTTACAATTATAACAAAAATATGCTGCAATTAACAATCAACTAGTTTGTGATTAGGTTTTGATTTTTCAATTCAATTTCAAAGCAATTATAGGTTGAACATCATCTTCAAGATTCATCCATTTCTATTTTCTTTGAAACCTTTCAAAACCTCAAGAACATTGATCCAATTATAAGTTGATGAATCTTAACATGCAATGTAGTTTGAAATTTGTACCATTACAAGTTTATAAGCTTCCATGAGAAGATTCTATGAAAAGTTTCCATGAAAGAAACTTCCATGAAAACATTAGAAATTTCCATTAGAAGTTCCATATATTGCATAAGATTAAATTTTTATTTTTTTTCAATGAAGTAGATGTTGAAATCGTAGCGGAAGAACACACACATCTACTATGATTCTTTGGATCCTTGCTTTGTTTTGCCTCTTAGTTTGTTCCTATTTCCTTGTGGAAAATTTTTAACAACTTTCAAAACATAAAAGTCTTATATGAGAGGAAATGTTGTTGCCAATTCTAGAAGTATAATATATGTGGTGTCCATTGTTGACAAAATAAGTAAAAGCTAAAATGATGATCAAAATATTTGTCATTAACCACAACTTTTAACAAATTGTTAGGTTTTGCTATCATTGTTATTTTTTGCTTATTGTTGTTATATGTGGGATGCTTACTATTGGTATGTATCTTTTTAATGGTTAGTTTCTTTCTAATGGAATTTATTAGGAAACAACTAAAAATTAACTTGGTGTTGAACTTGTGTGGATGGAGGAGAAGTAATGGTCACCTTAATTGGTAAACATGACCTTCAATGAGTTCAATTCCTTGTCACTTATTTTCATTTGGTTATTGCATGTTAAGTTTCATTGTTTTGCACAACATACAAAAAATATGACTTTTCAAAAGGTTCAATTTGATTAAATGTTTGCATTGACCAAAAGGATGTCCATTTTGATTAAAGGCATGGGGCATGAAAAACACATGGATGGTTCTTTTGGTTGGTTTTTTTCACTAAAATGAACATTTTGACCAAATGTTAAATCATACATATAGTGAAGAGGGACAATTTTTTAAATGGTTCATTAAGATGCCATTGGCTTAGTCAAATTGCCCATATTGAATGGCCATGCTTAGTCAAATTGGCCATATTAATTTGGTTAGCTAATCTACTTGTTATGTTTACTATGCTTACTACCACCTACCTACCTACCTACCTTCTATCTATCTATCTACTTACTTACCTACCTATCTATTATCTACCTACTTATTTGTTTATCTACTTATTAATCAATCTATTTATTTACATACCTACCTATATTTTACATAAGTAGGTATGTACATTTAAAAAGATAGGTAGGAAGGCATGTGTACCTACCTATCTACTTAATTACATAGTTACCTACTTAAGAAAAAAAATTGAATTTCAAATGTTGTTATACACTTTGAAATACTTAAGTCTTTGTCCCTTTGTGGATTGTATAGGAGAAAGTAAAATTATTTTTTCTTGCAATACCTTTTGTAAATAGAATTTGATGTGTAGTTGTTTTCTTGCGCATGTTTGTAGTATTTTGATTTTCTGTATGTGAATAATCTCTCTGTATGTTTGCTACATGTTTGTTTCTGTAAAAGGTTTATGAGGTTGCCCTACTCAGTTTGGATAATCCCCTTTGTGTTAAAGCTTTTTGCTTACTTAAGGAAAGTAAGGAGATTTTTTCTTTTGCTCCCTTATTTTATTTCTTTCAAAACTCGATAGTTCACCAATTGGCCTTAATAGTGGGGAAGCTAGTTGATTTTCAATCAATTTATAATTGCATACAAATACAAACATTACAAATTATGAGGTGCATAATGTGGTGAAGTTAAAACTATGGCATGTAATTCATGTTGGCATCCATTTGTGATATGTAAATATTACTTACACTAGAACATGTGTGAACTGAATCCTTATTGATTAATCCAAGTGAACAATTCCACGCTTGTGTTAGTTCTAATTTAGTCGCATTTGCTCATGGTAATGCAATTTCAAAAAAGAAATGGGTGAATTATAGGTGGTGGCAAGTTTCATGTGCAATAAGATGTGATTGTCATTACATAATCCCACATGTGAAACCCTCCAAGGTCAAGAAACAATGTTTACACCATTATTAATAGTTGCACCATAATATTCAAATCAATTATCATATGATTATTTTAGACCTAATAACCAAACTTTTAATTGTAAGACAATATCAAATGTAGTTATGAAAAAATACTAAAAAACAAAAATGTTAATTACCAATGAGTTGCCTTTCATTTGCCAAAATCCTTATATTAGTTGTAAGGTAATTCCATTTTAGTTGAATTTTTTTCATCCATGTTAGATGAATGAAAATCAATGAATTTACCATGTGCCACAATGTTTGTTTTCTTACTTAACACATGACAATGAGCTATCCACTTTGATGTTTTAATTCAAAATAATTGCACATATTTTTGTCACCATATACGATGACCATATATGATGAATTGCACCATTGCAATTAATGCAACTTGTCCAATGCAAATAGCATTGTATTTCTATAATGAATTGCAAATGGTCATTGCAATTGGAAAATGTAATTGCAAGCCCAATTGTAAAACTCCCATTTTTTTCATGGTATGGCATTTTTCAAAAGTTCATATCATTATTAAAAAATATTCATTTTGTGTTGGATTTGTGCACACATGTACAAAACAAATATTTTTGTGGGGTCATAAAGTTCAATAAATTGTTTTTGAAATTGATGGATTGTTATTATTTTACCACTTAGTCTATCCAAGGCTCAAAAAGTATAATTCAAATGATGCATTAAAATGTAGGATGAATTATTTTTTTCCTATTGAAAGGAGCACTATACATTGAATTAAATGTATAAAAAATGAACAAGTTGATCCAAAACCTAAACATGGAATATGACAAAATAAAAATTAATAAAATAATGATTGTCATGTATATTTAAAAACCTAATGACCTTTAAATGTACAAGAAAAGAGTATAATAAATTGGGGTCACCAATTGCCACTCAAAATTTAACACAAATGAAATATATAACAACCCAAAAATATATCAAATTTAAATTAAAGTTGGAAAAATGACATTAACTAAATATGACAAGAATAACAAAATGCATGTGTAAATAAATGAACACATGCAATATAATGTAAGATAACATTAATTAGAATTAATTGATGTTATATGTTAAAATATCTAAGTCAAAATGGCAATATTTATGTCAACAATGTTTTTGTCAAAATGTCGCTTGCCATGTTAGACTTTTCATCCATCACCATACAAAACAAACATCAAAGTACTCATTTGAAGGGTTCAATATGGAACTTAGCTTGAAATGATAATGACATAGCATAATGAAAAAGAAGAAAATTATATTTTATTGAGCCACAATCAAAATGTTTTTGTGAATTGGAAATTTTTTTGTCAACATTTTGCATTTAAATCTACATTGTATTCAAACTTCTCTTGCCCAAAATTCACTTCGACTTTCTCACCCCGACTATGGAGCCCAATGGTGGGATACAATGTATTTCTCACTTCATTGGGTATGCAATGTCCCACTAATTTTCCATTTTTGGTGAAAAAAATATTTTGTTTCAAGTGATCAATGCCTGCACCTACAATGTCATTAGTACTAAAGGTTGGCCCAAAGTTGCTTTCTACTCTGAAACCTCCATCATGAAAAAGGGCACCATCATCACCATGGTAGCCATAACTGTTGGACTCCCACCCAGGTTGTCGGTAATTTTTGAAATCTTCATCAGTGAAGCCAATGCCGATGCGACCATCAAGACCACAATCTTTAATTGTGATTTCAAAATAATAGTACCTTCGTCGAGGATGTCGTGCCGGGCCATTCCCTTGGATGGCACCCACATCATAGCTATTAACGCCTTCACCAACGTACTCAACACATTGCGATGATTTTTTTGAGGTTTTGACTAAAAGGTGACTACCCGTTCTGGTGTTAAGACGTGTGGCAGCTGTTACTTCAATCTCCTCATCTTCGTCCTCTCTTGGTTTATGCATAAATTTTACACTTTGTAACAACCACACCCACAACTTCTCATCTTTTGTTTGTTGTTTTCTTGATGTGGCCTTGTATCGTTTAATTACTTTGGCCATTGTTCTAAACAACTTCATCAAGAATTTGAATATTGTCCAACGACAAATTACCAACCCTATTATTACAGAAATTTTCATGTTCCTCACATCCCTTTGGATTGGTGGTAAGATTGCAAACCCTGCACACACAAATGCTCCTAACACTGTTACTACAGCACACACGAGTAATATCGATGTCCATTGTAATTCTCTACGCACAGAACGTAGTGATTCCACAATGAAAACTGCGTCCAAGTCAGGGAATGCAGCTTTTGCTCCAGAGATAACAGTGGCAATGGCAAAGAAGAAAGATAAAGTGTTGAACACCCAAAATAAGCGAAGACTATAATGCATCTCCAAACCTGCAAAAGCTTCAAATGTGTTGGCTGGGGTTCCAGGATAAGATTGATGAAATTGGTAATAGGTTATGTAACCCAAGGGTGGTTGCAACCAACTTGCAAATGTAATGCCTGCTATGAGGGCACCTCCAACAAGAAGTGCATTAGCAGCATCAATGAAAACTTGTCGATCTCTATATTGTCCGTCCAAGAAATCTTTCACGTCAGAACGTTCCGTAAGTATGTTTGCAATTTCTTCAAGTTTGATGTTGTCATCTTGTTGATCCTTGGCATATTGGAGGCAAGTTTTGCCACTTCCATCTTCTAAGTTAGCTCGCAATTGTTGTCCCAAACATAAAGCCTTCACTACATGTAAGTGGCACTTCCTGGTGGCAAAGTGTAATGGTGTGTGCCCATTTTTGTTCTTGGCATTGAGGTCGAATTTAGGAGCATCTTCCAACATCTTGGTCACTACATTAGCATGACCATTCTTGGTAGCCAAATGTAGAGGCGTGTTTCCATCTTCATTGATTGCGTTTAAAATGGATTTATTCACACATTTTGACAACAATATGGCACCCACTACCTCTTCATGTCCTTCCTTAGAAGCAAGGTGCAGTGGTGTGTTTCCATCACGATTCTTCTCAGCAAGGTTTGGTTTAGTGTCATGGTTTTGAACATCCCTCCTCCCTTGGAAGTCCAAACTAACATGTTTTAGCAACAGATTCACTACCCCAACATGTCCTTCATCAGCAGCAAGGTGTAAAGGTGTGTTTTCATCTCCATTCTTGCTATTGAGTTTCAATTCAGTAGCTCCACACACGTCCAACAACATGTTCACCACCTCAACATGTCCATGCTTAGATGCGAGGTGTAGTGGTGTATCTTGATCTCCATTCTTCTCATTGAAATGCAGTTTACTAACATGCCCTTCTTTGCTAGCAAGTTGTAATGCTTTGTTTCCATCATCATTCTCTCCATTGAAATTCAATTCAAGAGCTACACACCCTAACAACACCTTCACTACCTCCACATTTCCATTATCAATGGCAAGATGTAATGGTGTGTTTCCATCATTATTCTTCGCATTGAAGTCTAATTCTCTAACATTCTCCAACAAAAAATGCACCACCTTATCATGCCCTTCTCCACAAGCAAGGTGTAGTGGTGTGTCTCCAACATCATTCTTCTCATTGAGATTCAATTTAAAAGTTGTTTGTTGTAACAACACTTCGACAACCTCAACATGTCCATTCTTAGTAGCATGGTGGAGAAGTGTGTTTCCAATGTTGTTATCCTCCCCATTGAAAATCAATTTAAAAGTTGTGTGCTCCAAAAGCAACTTCACTACTTCAGCATGTCCACTGTTAGTAGCAAGGTGTAATGGTGTGTTTCCATCATTGTTCTTCCAATTGAAGCCCGATTTGCTAATGTGTTCCAACAAAACTTGCACCATTTCAACATGCCCTTCTTCACTGGCAAGGTGTAGTGGTGTGTTGCCATCATTATTTGTTCCATTGATGTTCACTTCATTAGCTGCAGGCTCCAATAACATCTCTTCCTTAGAATGTCCGCTTTCAGAAGTGAGATGTACTGACGTATTTGCAGCTCCATCCACCAAGGCAAGTTGGGATGGACCTTTTAATTGAAGAAGCCTCTCCACAACTCCCACATGCCCATGTTGTGCAGCCAAGTGCAAGGGTGTAAAATCTTTGACATCTTGTTCAAGGGTTTGGTCTAGAAGGAATGGAAGAAACACATTTGAACCACGGTTACTGCGGAGGCGAGCACAGAAATTTAAACTGCGGGACTGTTCAATTGCTGATGACATCACCGATTTGATGTTGATATCGATGTTGTGCACATCAAGCAACAAGGCCACTATTGCTTCTCGATTATTAGCTTTTGATCGAGTAGCCAAATGTAAAGGTCCGAGTCCATAGATGTCTTGGGCATTTATTGCAGTGTCCGTCCATTTGAGTAATTCCTTCACTACTTCTGCACTGTCCCATTCCACTGCATAGTGAATAGGGAGCCTCTTGAGGACATCACTTTGGTTCAAATGGCAATCAACATTTGATGATCGGCGTTGCTTTTCTGCCTCAAGAAGCAGTCGCACCACGTTGCACCTGTCTTCTTGTGATCGTATGATTCGTGGATTGGAATCAAGATCTTCTCTGCCTTCTGCAACTAAATGGAGAGCTGTCAACCCATCGACAGTTTTGGCATCAATCACCACTCTTCGATCATTCAAAAGAAGCTCCACAACCTTGGGGCAAGTGAACCTTGCTGCCATATGGAGAGGAGTAAATCGATGCAAAGCCGTGGTAGCATTCACCTCTATGTGGGGTTGTTGAAGCAACAATTTGACGAAATCAGACCTCTCGTCCTTACGTGACGCTATGTGTAGTAGTGTTTGTCGGAAGATCCAATCAGAACAATTCACGTCAACGTCATGCTCCAACAAGGCCTTCATACAAATTCCAAAAGAGATGGAATTAGTATTGTTTGGGTATGTTCTTTTACACATATTACCTTGCACAAAAAATCTCTATCATGCTTCCTAAATATTTGAGTGAAACACACACAAGTTCTTAAATTATGCATGTGTGGTTCAATGTGTTGTACCTTGGCAACTCCAAGGTCCCCATTACGCATTGCCTTGTGGAGGGCGTCTTCGTAATCAGGCCTCATCATTCGGTTCGCATTCACTAGGAATGATTCATGCGACAAGAGTTTCCGCATATCATGTTCGTTACCATTGAGTGCTACATCCATCAGCTGCCTATGTGCATTAGACATAGCCATCCTGCTTGACCTTCAAAAGACGTCACTCACTCATGCACAACTTGTAGAGATGGTATATATATCTAGAACAAGTAGTCAATGCAAAACCCGCAATCAACAACAAACTTTATCGGCACTAAAACCCATCGAAATCCCCAGCAATGAGAAATTCAATCCCGCAACCCAAGAGTCATGACCCGAGGCCCCAACACTCTCTCTATCCACCCTCCTGAATTTGATGTCAAAAGCCGGACGACCTGAAGGACTGTTTTCGCTCAAACGCAAGAGGCATGACCCCGACCCCCAAAACTCTCTCTATGCACACTCCTGAATTTGATGTAAAAATCTGGACGACTGAAGGACTGTCTTCGCACAAACGCAATAGTCGTGACCCCGGGGCCCCAAAACTCTCTCTATCCACACTCCTGAAAGTGATGGCAAAATCCTGATGACCTGAAGGACTGTCTTCGTACAAACACAAGACTCATGACCCCGAGCCCCAACACACTCTCTCTATCCACACTGCCGAATTTGATGTCAAAATCCTGACGACCTGAAGGACTGTCTTCGCACAAAAACTGCTGCTGAGTTCTGAGTTCAGGACCGGATTCTTATATGTTTCACAATATTATGTTTGCTTACGATAATGAGTGTGAAAGCTTCTGGGTTTGGTGGGGACCATACTGAGGTGGAGAAGTACGTCAATTCACACATGTATTGCTGAGATCAGCTAATTACGTAAGCTGAAGTTCAAGATGCTCGCCGTGCAGAGCCCACCGCCGAGATCACACTAAAATATACATTTGCATACCGATAGTCAGAAATGGCATTTTCTAACTTCGAAAATTAAATAGTAGCACGTCAGCCAAACAATCGTCCAATTGTAACTTCTATGTCGAACCTTAGACACACAATCGTGCCAGTGCACGAGAAGCCACCCTCATCCCTTCTGTGGGCAGCCGGCTGCTAATTTATATCAAGCTTTGCATGTTAGTGAGTTAAACCAGACACCCACAATTTTCTGCTACTAACTACATAACCGTAAAAATACTTTTGTACTGCAATCATGTTTTTAAGAGAAAGGAGGTACGTTTAGAGGAAGACTATAATATGTATTAGACCCGTAGCTCAGACGCAGCTGTACTAATACTCCTGTAATGAATTTGACTAAAAAATACCCTCAAAATTATAGCTTAGAGGTACCCAGACACCAAATGAATAGAGAAATCTGGCGACATTTGGCCACAAAAAAAAATTCACTGCTAACGAGTACGCGCGCCTCGGTATAGAAAATGGACGGCCAACGTTTTCTTCCTTACAACCGCACAATTGTTCTGCAATAGGTAATCGCGCTTGTCACATAAATCAAGCGGGTTCAGGGCAGTGTTCTTTACGGATTTTTTGTTCCCAGAAAAAAGTGGCGATTGTCCCTAGAAGTTTTAGCCAGATCTGGCTATAAAAATATGATGTATAGATATTTAATCGTCCTTCTATATTTATGGTTACGCAGTGAAAACCAAATATACAATTTTGACGAATTTTACCTCTTTTTTCACTTCTTGCTATTGAAAACCTCCAAATGCACTTCATTTTCGAGTTCTAATTTTTAATCCCTCGTTATTGCGAAATTTCGCCAATGAAAAAAAGGCTGGAAATTCGGCGGTAAAGTCTTTACAGACAGCTCATGTCCTTCGCAAGCTCGTGTTCTGTGCCCGAAACGGTCAATGGCATGGAACCCATGAGGTAGGAGGCCCACAGGGGTACGTAAAGAAAGTTTCACGTTTAGTCTTTGTATTTGAAAGCGCCTCTCAAATGTAGTCTTTGTATTTGAAAGCGCCTCTAAAATTTAGTCTTTGTATTCTAAAGCAACTTTCCCCCGGTAGAATTTAAGTATTCTCACTCAGCAGGTAGGGTGTTCTTAGGAAGGCCTATTAGTATAGGCCAAAAATAGTGGCAGCCAATTTGAGGAATCAAATTTCCATGCAACCAATGAGAAGTCGCGTCATGGATCTTACAAAAGTCCTTAATCGTGCAGCCCATGCATGGATGAAAAACAGTAGCAGTGTGGATGACGAATCACAATTTCCCCGATGAAGAAGTGGGAGATCCCGCAGGAGAGGATGAAGAAGCAGGAGATCCCCCGGAAAATCGTAATTTGGAAAATTGCTGCTTGAACTGCTCCCCATTATTAGTGTACTTTTCTTGGACCAGGGCTTTCCGTGTAAGGTACCTTTCTTTTTTAAAAGCGACCTTGCACTTTTGTAGGGTTCCTAATTTTGAGATCCTTGTTTACAGTGGGGGAAGGAACCCCATTCACTCTCTTCCCGGACTCTAGGGCCCAGCCTAGGGCTCCCTCTCAGCCAGGCCCTCAAATCCAGGAAGAGCCTCCGTGGGGTTCCAACTTCAATACCCTATTCAAAACTGGAGTGTTTCTGGTACAACTACATAATTTTCGTGTCCAATTGTGTGGTGTAATGCAATACGATTTGAATCTAGGACAGGCGTCATTCGAACTGCTTCGATTACTTTCTTCCAGACCTCAAGTTGTAGTCTTCGACTCTGTTAATCAACAACAATCTATGACTCTGAAAAATAGGTATCCAGTGCCCACGACCATAGAGGGGGCATTAGAGCGTCTCCACCAACGCTCAGTATCTGATCCTGCACTGGAAATCTTAGATGAGGTTGATCAAGTCAAATCCAGTGAATCCACTGGAAAACTAGTGGGACCCAGAAAAAATGCACTTCTTTTCCGAGCCCAGAGGAGCCCTGGAGCAGCTTAATAAATACAGTCAAATCCTATTTACTGACTACTCCCTGTGTTTGATTCGCTAGACAGTTTGAGTGGTCCAAGTGGGTTGCTATTAGTACTCTCCCACATACTTGCAGTCCCTGTTTCAGTTTTATGGGTTGGGTTGGAAAAATGTCAAACTTGGATGTGAGAAATACTTTTGCAGAGTTAGATGCTGAGTGTTGGTAGAGATGCTCTAGTTGGGGACTGTAATGGTGACCAACAGAGTTAGGAATATATATTCTACACCTCCAATTAGGTTAGCTAATAAGGAGTGTAAGGTTTTTCACTTCCTTTGTTTGCAGCCCAATCAAAGAGACCCACCACCAAAAAATGTATTCCCTAGCACCACACAAATTGGTATCTCTTGATTTGTGCCATACCATTATGCTTCCTTTTGAGAAATAACCCACTTACATGGACTAAAGGTTTCCAGGACATCAGAAGCTTTAGTTCACAAGGCAAGTTGAAACCCACTTGGTTTGTCGGAGCACAAGGTACAGGACAAGATTGTCTTTCTTGACGTTCCTGTACAAGCAGACAAAGAAGAATCATTTCATTGGAATAGGGGATGAATAGGTGACATAAGCTTGACTGGTTCACATGCAAGTAGACAAAGGCAAACCCAACTTGCATTGACTGACTGAGAGACTACTGTAAAATTCTCTTAAACCTTTGGCAAATACATGGTAACTGGTTAATTCTTACCAAGTCCACCAGTAGCAGTATTCATGACTAGTAAATTGGAATTTGGATGAAATTTAAGCATGAAGTTGAGTTTGGACATGTAAACATGCATACAATATAGTGCCCTCTCAAAGGGCCATTAAAGAAATATGATTGGTTTTTATTGAGTAGTAACAATGACTTGCTCATCTGATGGCATTTGATTCACCATGATTTTACATTTGTTCAAAATTTCATGTTTATCGATGGCAATGGGGAAATAACTTGCACACGATTATGGAGGTGAAAGCAAGTCTTTATTAGTGTTGGGCAGTGTACCTGGTTTGGTGGGTTAGAATTTCCTATTCCCATTTGGGTTAGCAAACATCAAATGAAAATTTTGTCGAATTTTTGGGATCAGTTTTGAAACTGGAACTATTTAAGAGCTAGACCCCCGGAACAAGGTTCACAATTTTATTTATGTGTGGACAATGCAACTGGACCACAGTGAACCGGCACCCAAGGGTGCATCATCCACTGTGATGCCCGCTATTACTCAGTTGTGGATGAACCTCAACTGAGTTAATATTTGGTTTCACCTTGGTAACCAATTCTGGAGGAAATAGGTCTCATATGTAGGTAGATAGGTAGGAAATAGGCAATTACTTGGTAAGTAGGTGATTTGTACATAGGTAAGGGCTGTTTTTAGTACCTACTTACTAACAACCTGCTTGTGGGTTGTTAGTAGATAGGTGAACTGAGCTAACCACCATGGTTATCTAGGGAACTGGAACCCAACAGAAAACTGTTTCCTGACCACTTATCATTCATCCTCCATCGTGTGCTGGTTCACTGTGGCCATGGAACTGGAACCCAAAACAGGTTCTCAGTTACATTTATGTGTAGAACTGGAACTATAATAAGTTCTACACATAATCAAGGTTCTACAATTCTGCACATAAATAGAACCAGGAACCTATTCCCATCATACAATGAGTTTTTGGAGACGACTACAAAACTTATAAGCAGGCCGGAGCTTGGAAGATATGATTTTATGCCATGAACTTTGGACATCACCACGGATGCCTACATAGTGACACACTACCCTAAAATATCTAAATACTTTGGTCTTTATCTTGACCAATAGTGTTCCACGTTTTTTTTTATCGGTACCAGGTCTTGGCTACCACGGTACAAGTTCCAATTTTAGATGAGTGGACACAAATTGGCATCTCTTGAATTGCGCCATACCCTTAGGCTCCTTTTTTGAGAAACAAAAAACAACCCACTTACATGGAACAAAGTTAAAAGGACTAATAAAGCACATGAGAAGCTTTAGTTCACAAAGGGCGACCCACGTGCATCGTACACGCACAAGGTATGGGACAAGCTTGATTTTTTTGTACAACAAATTCCAATTTAAGGTGAGTGAACACAAATTGGCATCTCTTGAATTGCGCCATACCATGGTCCTCTAGGGTTTTTTTAGAAACAATGCACTTACATGTAGTAAAGGACCACAAGATATCAGGAGCAGTGTTGGGTGGCTCTCACTTTTTGTTTTTTCTTTTTTTTGTTTTTGGTAAGAACTGCCGGTTCAGATCTTAAGACTAATTTAAAGAACATGTTAGGTTTTTATATAAAAAATTAAAATCAAGCTTAAAAAACCTTTTAGGGTTTCCGAACTTTGGAAAAATAAAATTCAGTTAGTTTCCAGTCAAGCCAGTTCTCATAAATTTTCTAACTGGCGATTTTCAAAGACAGTTCTCACAACCCAGTTACCAAAACAATTCTACTAACTTTTTTAATTAAACAAAAATCGACCTAAAACCTAAACCTAACACCTACTTAAAGCCTAAACTCCTAAAGTTTAAACCTAAAGCCTAACTGAAAATTGGCATGGGTTTTTTTCATACCCTTCCATTTCTCATATCTTTTCAGGTTCTCATACCTTTCAAAGTTCTCATTGAACCAATTCTCACTCTAGTGTTGAGGTTTCATAATGGGTATCACTATTGGTGATACACATAAATTTTCATTTTGAGAACTGGCCTAAAACCCATGAAGGTTCTTAAGAAAAAAGTGAGAACCACTCAATACTAGTTAGGACCAGTGTTCTGCAGGTATGTTATTTTTTATATATCCTCAAATAAGGATATATAAGTTTTTTTATTGATCCATCAAATAAAGATATATTACCACTCAAAGTTTTCCATGATGTTAGGGTCTAGGTATACAAAAATTTAGTTTTCTCCTAGATGGGTAAGGTCCATGTACCCCCTATCCCCCCTTGGAATAAAAAATAGATATAAATTTTTAATGTACTTAATTTTAAATGAAAAAAATGTCTACATTTTGAAAAAAAATTTAAAAATTCAAAGGCCAAATCCAATACCAAAGTGCAAGAATTGAAATTTTCAATTCATACTTGATGAGAAATTCACACAAATGTACAAAAAATTTATGAATTGTTCAATGAATCTTAAAGACACACAATATTAAAAAGGGTATTGATTCAAGCCAAAAATGGTTTTTTTATGTCTTCATTATCTTATCTTGCCACCTCAATTTTATCCCATGTGATTTGTAGCATGCACAAAATTCTCCTCTTCCCACTTATACAAGTGGGCCAAAGGAGAAGCAAAACATATTCACCTAAAAAATAATATTTTGGGGAGATTCCAAAGTTTTTTATTTTTATTTACTCGTGGTGTGTGTGTGATGGGCCAATCAAAATGGCTCATTGCATTTTATTTTTAAAAGTAATTTGGAAAAATCCCCATCTATTTAATAAAATTAACAAAGCTTAAGGTTAAATTCACATTTACCTTTTTTTTAAACTCAGATGCCAAAATATATCCAATGTCAAATATGGATATATATATGTAAAGGTTATGAATAGGGTATAAATTTTCAAGTTTAGAGACCTTTGGATATGCGTTTCATTAAGATATATTAATTGTAGGAAAATAAGTTAAGGTAAATAATGTATCATATTTGTGCCCTATAGTTATGTCCAAATAAAATATATACCCACACAACATTGGTTAGGACTCAAAAGTTTTTACTTCACAAAAGGTATGAGGCAAGCTTGACTTTCTTGTACAACCAAGCAAAGGACATTAAAATTTAAATACCCCATGACCAATTCAATTTGGGCTTGTCTTTTTACACCTTATGCAATCAATTTTGCATGAATATGGTTCTTCTACTAGGCAAGCTTAGAAATTTTACTAGGCAAGATTATAAATTTTTATTTTTTTGTTATGCATGTTTTGTTGTCCCACACCAATTTTGAATCCACCACCTTTCATGAAAGAATGAAAACATCTACCATTAACCTACTTTTAGGCATTTAATAAAAGTAAGGTTTTTTTTTTATTTAACTTATAATTATAGGCCAAGTCAATCAAAGTTTGTGATAAAACCACATAACTTTGTGCACAGCATCACATTAATGCTTATTAAGGGGTATTTAGTGTTTTGCCAATCAAGCATAGAATAATCATTTGGATTGAAATAAAGGATGAATAGATGACACAAGCTCAACTTATTCAAATGCAAGTAAACAAAGGTAAACCCAACTTTCATTGAATGACTAAAAGGGGGGTGAAAACATATTACAATGAGCAAATATTACTTTTCAAATCCATGTGTGTTAGAACTTCTAGTAGACCAATATTAAAAGGATTTTTCATAAATTATATTCATAACAAGGTAATTCAAATTGTAAAGAATTAAATTATCAAAATTTGTTACATATTTATTGATATTAAATTATTAAAAAATATGTATGTGAAATTATAATATTTGTAACAATGTATTGCAAAGTGCAAGTATATTCCAAAAATCATTCAAATGATTACCAAATTTAATGAAACACTTAGTCATATATTGAATATGAATTAATTGCACCATTTCAATTCCATATGAAGAGTTTCGTGCTCATGTGATTTCACAAAAAAAACATCCAAGTGAAAATTTTCATTTAAATGATCATAACTATGTGAATTATTTTTAAAATATTAAAAAATAATCTCTTTTGAAAGGTAAGAAGAATTTTGTTTAAGGTCCATTTATGTGGTTTTCAAAACATTAGATGAAATGAACAAAATAATTGCCCTTTAAATAATAAAAATGTGGTAAAAATACATTTGATGCCCAAGTTGGCCCCCCATAATGTATTTTCACCCAAGGGTGATATGAACTTAGCTTGTTCAAACATAAAAATATAATTTACACAAATTATTATAAAGTCTTTCAAACTTTTGGCAAATACATAACAATTGTTTCTTTTAGACCAAGTCGATTAGTAGCAAGCCTAGTGGCTTGTAAATTGGAATTTGGAGATGCAATTCAAGCTTTCAATGGTGTGAAATTGAATTTGTAGATGTAGATATAATTTTCTTTCAAAAAATTATTAAAGAAATATGATTGGTTTTGATTAAACAATCACAATAATTGGTTCATGTGATGGCATTTAACTCACCACGATTCTAACATAGATGGACCAATTAATGATTATTCAAGCACTTAGACAATTGGCATTCATAACTAAAGATGATTTAACCTATGTCATTCAAATCAACTTGTTAGAAATTTTTTGAATGCCCCCACACCCATTTATAAAATTAGATTTAAGCCAAAAATGAAAATATATCTATTATTCTAAAGTGGGGGGTTCCAAATTTTTTTTAATGCCTCTATAGAACACATGGGTCTAACCACGCTATTAGGAGCCACACATGCCCCTTTAGACCACTATTTTATTCTTATAATATATATATTTAAAAATTTAATGCATCTTTCAAAAAAACATTTAAAAACATTTGAGTGTTCTTAATACTATTATGTTAATGTTTATATTTTTTAAATCCCAAAATATATCATTAAAAAATATTTTCAAATTGTGTTTTTAGTGTCAAAATAGCTTTTAAGCTGTTTTTATGCAACTTTTAAACAATGGTTAGAAGAGGTTAAAAGTCCTTATACATATTTTCACTCATTAAATTGATTCCAATTTTTTATGATATGTACATAATATATTCACAATAACATTTTATAACAAAAATTGGTGTCTAATCACATGAACAATATTATTTCCAAAAAAAGTGTAAACCTTCAATGTTTATTGACAATTTGTACCCATTTAATACATTTGAGAATGCACAAAAACCCATTGAGGGGAAGGGGGTTCCATTGTTCTTGTCATTCTTGTCTTTTACTCCAAGTTGAATTCTAACTATTTTTAAATACTCGTGGTGCACATTGTTGTATTTTTTGCATTTTTTATTTCCTTTCTACTCACATTAGAAGAAATCTTGTATTATGCAACCATCCAATTTGTAACTATATGTGACTAATTGTCATTTACAACTATGTTTTGTCAATTTTACAATTAGTCACCGTCCTTTTCAATTTCTACAACTATCCTAACTATGGTGCAATTCATTTGTGACTCCAAAGTTTTCCATCCTTTAATGTTAACTAACTTTTTAGGCTTGTCATCCAAAAAAGGCCTCTATATCAAATCAATTTAAAAAATAGTCACAACTTAGTTACCTTCATTTGGTGTACTTATACTTTTGATGTAGATTATGATGTTTTGAAATATATCAAGGTATATTATAGACTATGTTATATTTAGGGCATGTCATGTATACATTTTGCATACATTGTGAGTGGGTAAGCTAGAATAAAAAAAATAGTTAAGTAAACAAGCAAATGAATAGGTACATAGGTAGGTATATAGGTAGGTAGGTTAGTGTAACTATTTGATAAACAAGATAGGTACATAAGAAAATAAAATTATTAGTTATTAACTATGTAATTTAGCAGGTAATGTTATTATTAATTACAAGTTAATAAAAAAATTATTAATATTAATAATAAATAATTTGGTAATAATTATTAATTATTGAATTTTTAAATTTTCACCAAGGTTTAAACAAAATTTGATTTTTTCATATTTTATATTTCCAAATTTTTGTTTTGCCAATGTTTAGCCAACATGTAGCTAGCCAAGTTTTTGTTTAAACAATGTTTAATTAACTTTTAATCAAATTTTAATTTAGCTAATGTTTGACCATGCAAGGTTTAACCTAGGTTTGAACATAAATGCCACAGGGGCCTAACCTAGGTGTGACATAGGTTACTTTAATTAATATGATAGGTTAATTAATAGGTAATAAATTAGGTTAATAGGTAGTAGGTTAGGTGGATACGTAGATATCTAGGTAAATAGGTAGGTAAGTTGTTTTTTTAGGAAAATTTTATTTTAATTTGGGATTAAAAAGTTTATTGTGCACATCTAATTACATAATTTATAACATTGAAAAAATAAAACAAAAGATATGGGATAAATTTTTGTAGTTGCAAATTAGTTTACAATTAAGTTGCAATTATAAATTTATCCCATATTTTTTGTCCTCCATTTTAATTTTGTAAACTATATAAAAAAGTGAATTTGAAACATTGAAAATACATAAACAACATGAAAATGAATATGCCATATGGGATGGGCCAATAAAAAGGGTTGAACCTAAATGTTAAACATAAAATTAAATTAAAAAATCTACTTACCTACCTACTTCTTACCTACCAACATACTTATCTACCTACCAACCTATTTACCCATTTACCTATCTACCTACTTACCTACCTACCTACATAAATTGAATTTTTTTAATGCCATGTGGCAAATTTTAATTATGTGAAGTGGCAAATTTTGATTATACCAAATGGTAATATGTGAATGGGTTATATTTTAGTTGCAAAAATGGGGATTAGTTGCAAATTGCATATGAATGGTCAATTGATGAAACTTATATGTTGATTGTATACATCATCCATGTGGAATATGTTAACATCATGTTGAGTCATCATTTGCAACTAGACGTTAGATGCGATTTCATTATCCAACTAATGAATTTTTAGTTGCAAGTGTTGGTTGTAACTTATTTATAGTTATAAGTTACAATCACAAATTGATGTTTTTCTTTTAGTGTACCTATATGGTGCCCATTGTCATTTTCTTTCCTTTTTGTTTCTCTAGTTGTTCATTATGGTGTTCACCATTATGTTATTGCATTTATGTTTTCCTTTCTACCCATTTTGGTGTTTACCATCATCTCTTGCCTTCATGATTTCCTTGTAAATATTTGCACAACATTCATCCCTATTTTTTTGCCTTTGTGCTTTCCTTTTTTATGCTCATTGGGGTGCCCATCATCATCTTTTGCCTTGATGTTTTCCTATCTATTCATTGGGGTGCTCATTAGACCATCTTTTGTCTTTATATTTTCCTATTTGGTCATAATGGTGTTCATTGTCATCTTCTTGCTTTCATGATTTCCTAATTGCTCATTGTGGTGTTCATAATCATTTCTTCCCTTCATGTTTTCCTATATGTTTATCATGGTGTTCATTATCATCTAAATGCCCCCTTGACTGTGCCCTCTTCCTAATCCCCACCCCTTCCCACAAGATTTTACAAAAATGTAAATATATAGTCTCACATGTGTGTAAGAACATGTGTTGCAACTTGCAGTTTCATTACTCTCTACCCACATGCCTTATTTTGTGCATAAGAGGTGATGCCAAAGTTCACACCTTAGCATCCTAATGGGTGAACTCTAAGGCCCACCTAAAAGTTTGTGTGAAACCTTTGACCATAATCTTGGACTCTAGTGCAATAGACCAAGATCTCATAAACTTTGCCCATTGATGATTTTGTGCGGCATTGAGCTACTCATTTAGATATGTTAAAAGAATCTTGCAAATGTTTCTTACATTTTTCCTCCTTTCACCTTTCCTCCTTGGTTTCTTACATTGCCCCCTTCTCCAATGCCTTCTATTACAAAATATTCAAGTAATTAAGTTCATTTCATGTAACCACATGTGACTAATTATAATCCCCTAACGGTTCCTTTCCCTTTGTTCTTGTTGGCAAGTGTGGCAACAAAAACAAGTTGGCAAATGAGTTTGAAATGACAAGTTGCATCAAGTTCCAATCTTGCACATAGTCTTGATGAAAATACAAGTTGTCCAAATTAACCACTAACTTTGAGTCCTCTTGTGATGGGCAAGTATTTGTGGTAGCAAGGATGTTGGGCATTTCTACATGTAGTATTTTTGGGCATTTGAAGGAATGTAATGACAATGTGGTATTCATCAACTATTGTTACCACTTCATGAAAGTTCCTATCAAGTACACAACTTATCCCTCATTTTGAAGCAACTATTGATATTCACCTATGTACATATTTCTTGAATAAAAAGGGTGCATGGGTCCAACCATGCTATTAGGAGCCACACGTGTCCCCTTAGACCATTACTTTATTCTTAAAATATTCTTAGAATTTTTTAATACATCTTTAAAAAAAACATTAATTTTTTTAAAAATGTTCTAAATACTATTATGTTAAGGTGTATGTTAAAAATATCCAAAAATATGTGATTAAAAAATATTTTCAAATTGTGTTTTTAATGTTAAAATTGTTTTTAAACTACTTTATGCAACTTTTAAGTAGTGGTTACAAGAGGTTAAAAGTCCTTACACATATTTTTCATTCATTAGATTGATTCTAAATTTTTATGATATGTACATAATGTATTCATAATAAAATTTTATAAAAAAAAATTATTATTATTATTATTATTATTTACAATCCAAAGTTCAAAAACTTAAACAATGGTTACAACTACTTTTGGTACAAGTTAATATGTCCGCACATGCATCCTTTGTTGTTTGCTCATACTTTTCATCATAATTGGAATATCATGTTTTACAACAAAAATCCATGGCCTAGGTTAGTTCAACAATGATCCAAAAAAAGGATTTTGACCTTAATTGATTACACAATGGATTCAACAAAAAACATTCCCCTTCCCCTTAGACCCTTAAAACCTAGAAACCTTAAAGGTTATAATCACAAGTCTAATGTGAACCACAAGTGTAACCAATGTTTGGTTTTTCTTGTTTTAGTTTTTGCTATGTTTACATCACAATTTTTCAAATATATTATGGGAACATGTGATGTTGAACAATTTGGAAGGAATCTAATGAATGTAAAATATTCAAAAACACTCTTTTAAAAAATTCATTATTTCTTTTATTAAGAAAAAACTTTACAAAAATGTGAACTTAAGAAATGAAATAAATAGATTGACAAAAGTTTTCACCTCATCAAGGTGTGATGCAAATGTAAAGGACTTGGCATATCTTCAAAGAAATGAAGTGCACAACTTTTCATGTTTGCACTCTATATTCATCCTTAGGCACTAGCCTAGGTTTGGATAGGCCACCTAGGCTTGGGGAGGTGTGCCTAGGCTGAAGGAGGTTTGAAGAGGCCTACCTAGGTTTAGGGAGGTTCAAGGAGACTTACTTAAGTTTAAGGAGGTTCAAGGGGGCCTACCTATTTAATATTTCTAAATATTTAATAAATTATTTTAAAATCACATTCATGATTTATGCTACCTATTAATCAACAATATCAACTATCACCTTTGTCAAATTTTAATCCAAAAAAAATTTAACAAGCCATGTCAATTAATGCTTGCTAGTTTTTAATCAAAATAGGTGTCATGTCAATTAACACTTGCTAGTTTTTAGTCAAAGCAAACATGACACAATGGACATAATTAGTAATTCAATCATGTCCAAAATAATCAACATGTTACATTATGTTGTATTAAATGACTAATCATTTTTTATTGTAGAACTTTTAGCTTGTTTGGTTGTCTATTTTGATTAAAATCCAATACTAAAAGACAATGTAAAAAACATGATCTGTAGTAGTGACCACATCATCCTAAAAATCATTCACATTACTTTTTAAGTAGTAAAAAATAATCACCCAATTAAAACCTTAAATCCATGTTATGCCCCTTTGGTTATTGTTCCCCCTCAATTTCACAACTTCCATTTACTAAACCCAAGAAAAGAAATTTGTTATAATTGATTTATAGGAGAAGGGAAGGAGAAAAAAAATTCATTTGGAATGAGACATGCAAGAAGCTTCATCCTTGGAAGGACAACCCCATGACATGTTTGTCATGCATGTTTGCTTGTTTGATCATTTACTCTGTGAATATTAAGGTTTACATTTGTTTGTTTTTCCTTTCCCATCACCATTCTTACACACATATTTGATTGCAGTATATTGTTTTGCTTTGCATGCCCTTAATGCAAGTCCTTGTGAAAGCTCTTGAGTAAGTGAATGAACAAACAACAACAAATGATCAAGACAACACACATCAATTAAGGGTACTACTGATTAACAATAGGTTGCTTCTAATGATGACTCCACCATTTGGGAAGCCATAATATCTGCACCAAAGACCTACAAATAGTTAAGCATTTTAAAAGGGAAAAGGATACATGTACTTGCCAACATTTGCTACAAGTTTGATCTTGAATGCAAATCTTTAACATAATCCCCACAAAGCCCATTATTAGACTATTGGATTAGATTGACGGTTAGGTGATGACCTACCAAATGACCCACCTCATTTGGAAATCGTAATCACCAAAAATGATAAGCAAAAAACATTAAAATGTTTCACCAACAACAAAGGAAATCAATTAATGAGATATTTGACAAGAAACCTAGAACCTTGGCTTGAAATTAAATCCACAAAATGATTTGAATCCAATCAATAGAAGAAAAAGGTCAAAATGCAATCACTTTATTTGTGATTACATATAACTATATGTCATAATTTATGACTATGTTTGCAACTATTTACCAACTTTGACAAATTTTGGTCATTTTGTTATTATGTACTATGATTATTGGTTTTTCATCTTTCCATGTGGATGATTTTTTTAATAATATTCATCCACAAATAAACTTATATGTCCTATTAGTCACATTAATAACCAAAATTTAGTCAAAATGAATTTGTGGACCTACTTAGAGGTATATTAGGGCATATTATTAGTATGTTAGGGGTATATTACAAATATATTATAGGTAAATTGGGTAGGTACATAGGTCGATAAGTAGGTAGGTAGGTAGGTAACTAACTATTTACCTACCTACTTGCTATCTACTAATGTAAGTAGGTAAGAATGTAGATAAATAAGTAGGCAAAAAGGTAGAAAGGCAATTAAGTAGGTTGTTAGAGTTAATCAGGAGGCATATTGGCCTAGAATATGAGCATATGTTTGGGTCTTTTTTCAAACCAATTTTTCCACCAATATGTCTAGTTCTTGATTTTGAAATGAAACAAGGATTCAAACTTTCAATTTTTTTAATTGTGGGATTAATAGAACCTTTGATGTGGTTTTGAGAATAGATTTTTGGATTTATAACACAAATGACCTTTGACTCTAAAAACTTCTTTAAAAAATTGGAACCAAGTCTAATTTAAAGCCAAGTTTGGTTCCATTTACATTATAACCAAGTAAAACCAATACTATAGCCTAGGGCCAATTTCCACATTGACAAAATGAAAAACTATTTTTTTCAAAAAATGATTTAAAAAAATAAATTGAAATTATAAATTTTTCCATCATCTATTGTGATATTGTGAGATGAATAGTGAAATTATTCAAGGTGTAGCCTACGATAATTATGATGATTTTCAACATGTCAACATCATATTTTCACAAAATTTTCATTACAATATTTTGGGGATTATTTAATGACGAAACTAACCTTAGTGTAAGGTAAAGTCTTTAAATAAGTAACTTTTCTCATGGAATGGGTATCTATTAGTAATGGGGTGATAATGTAAAAGAAAATTGGGGGAGAATCACAATTTAAAAAAAGAAATCATGACTAATAATGAGACAAAGGAGCATGTAATGAAGATGCCCATTTTTTATCCTTTTGTGCAATGGGGAAGGTAGGGGGCTCTTTTTTATAATTTGTTTTCAAGAAACTCAGGGAATCAATGAATGAATAAAATATTCATTAAAGGTGGAACCAATGAGTTGGTAGCCACCTAAAAAAAATTAATTCAATAACTAATAGTAGTGAAATTCATTGAATTATAATTACAAAGCATGTCCAATTCTATCTTGGTTCTGAACTGAAAAGGTGATAAGACCTTTTTTTCCATTTTGTTGTTGATGGAGCCAACACAACCACAATTTATTCCATAAGGTTTCCCCAAAGTTGAATTGTCACAACCTAAAAGATAATGCTTAGTTGCATTTTTTATAAAACCTTATATTTATATGGTCAAGTGTCTCCACATTAACACAAGTCAACCCTATAACCATGGGTGAGTGTTTTTCTTAAAATAATCTCAAAATATCCCCATCTGTAAATTAAGCATAGTCATCAAATTTTTTTTGACCTTATAAGATGTTGCATTACACTCTAATGTAAAGATACGTTTAAAGAAGATCTCGAAAATGTGTCATTTTTCAAAAATTTCCCCAAAAAAAGACTTGGAATTTTTTAAAAAATGGTGCAATGTTTAATGAATGCTTTTAAATATATTTTCCTCATTAAATCCATTCCAAATCATACCACATGTTTCTAATATATTAAAAATGTTGTCATGAGTATTTTTAACTGGTTTACTTTACAACATCAATACAAATTTTGACATTAAAACATGAAAAAACAAACATTAGTTACAACTACTTTGGTTCCTATTATTGTGGTTACACCTAACTAAAAAACTTGGACATGTTTGAAAAGAAATTTGATAGTTTGATCCAAGTTGGGAATTTCATAGTTTGGATCCAAATAGGATTTCAATTAAATCTTAAACCTTCAATTTGAATACCCCAAACCTAGAGCTTGGACTTAGATTTGAACTTGCTCAATACCCTTCAACATCATTAACACATAACCTTATGAACGTGAGTTGTGAGCTTATGAATTTCATTCCTTGATCAACAAGGAATATTCTTTAAAATGTTATTGCCATGTTGACAAAAAATTTCATACACATGGATAATATGTTCTTGCCATGTGGATTGAATATTTCATCCATTTGGACAAAATATTTTTTTATGGTGGATGAAAAATATTTCCACATGGCAAGTGAAAAAAGGGCGCGAAGTAGATGCAAGTTTTGGATATTTTGGAATGTGGAATTAATGAAAGAATCCAAAGCATGTTCATTTGGGAGAAATTGTGAAATTATTGGCACACACAATGATAGTTGAAGAACAATTACACTCCACAATAATCTACAATTAGAGCTTGGTCATGAGTTGCAAAATGCATGCTAGCTAGTGTAGTTAGGTTGCATTGACTTTGCCTATGTTTGAACTCTTGCAACTGGGGCATGTTGGTGTCCAAACTAACATGATTGATGTGAGATGAATAACCTTGAAGCAACAATGTAGGCCAAGTTCCTTAAGCATTTGAATCATGTCTGAAGTTGTGAAAAGGCACACTTTCATCTTTCTCAAGTGGCCGGCTAATTATGCATCAAGTTTTTCTAAACCTCGTGGGCACCAAATGTCTCTGATTGGGACTCACAGAACACCAAACATCTCTGATTGGGACTCATAGGGCACAAGTTAGAGAATAGGACTCAAAGTGCAAAAGGAAGCATCATATTGTCATTTGAAGTGCACAATTGTCTAGCAACACTTGCTTCAGACTACCCATACTATGAAGCATGGAGTCATCATCCCTGAAGTGATTACATCTGGAAAGAGATTCTACATGCCCATGTCAATGGTGTGTGCCAAGCTTTGATGCAGCAGGGCATTTCTTTTTGTTGTGTTGTGTGTTATGTTGATGGTTCAAATTGAAATATCATGTGACCTATTGAAGCATGGTGGAAGGAATTAAGATGGCTGTTGCTGTTGGAGGCAGCAGAGAGTGGCGAAACTGAAGGGCTGAGATGTGGATTCTCAACTGCATGAATGGAGAGCAATATTACCAGAACTAGAATCTACATGTGTGGGCATGGATGGAGAAGGTGCATTTGTTCTTGTGGTGTGGTCCAATATTTAGTGGTTTTGCTTTCACAATTTCAACATTGGCTTTCTGCAGAATGTTTGTGCATTTGCTGCTGGTTGTGCATGTAGCAACTATTTGCGAGCAGAGGTTGCTACATGTATTTCTGCTGCATACTGTGCTTCTGTTCATGGTCTTTTCAAGGATGCACCTGAAACAACATGTCATGTCCATACATGTAAATGACATGTCCATACAACAAATGTGGTGAATCTGAGGAACCATGAAAACAACAGCTCTGATTTTGAAGCTCAAGGTTGCATGAGAATCAATGCAGATTGCAATGGAGTAATGTTTAGAATTTGGAGTAATGTCTCAATTTTGAGGGACAGAGTGTTGATGTGTTGGATAGGACGAGAGTCAAGTATAACTCAAGAATGCTTGAAACTATCTTATTCACACTGAACAGGTGTCTTAATCTGAAGATGAATGAGGATGTGTGATCCAATTTGACCTGCTTATTTGTTGATGTATAGTATAATCAGAACATCACAATGCTGTTTTTTTATGTCTAGAACCATAACATAGTTAGTCTTATGACACTCACACAAAACTCTATCTGTCACAAGTGAGAGTGCATTGAGAAAAACAAAAATCTCCTGGCAAAGAAAAATGCAGGATGTCTGTAATTGGTAGGAGGCTAATAGTCATTTGTGTGTGGAGGAATATTGAAAGCTGCAATCTCAGATCTGATCACATTCATGAGCAAAGATAAAAGGAATGGTAATGGCTGTACATGTACAAAGCATAAGATCGAAGGCCCATGTTGCACCAAAAAAGAGAATTACTAGTGTAACTAGAAGGCAACATTTTGAGGTGTTCTCCATAAATTCCATGGAAATTCCATACTGGCAGGTTGTCAAGAACTTCTTGAACTCAATCTGGCAAATTTTTTCTGAGAACTTTTTAAACACTTGTCAAGTTAGCACAGTGATACTTACTGGCACAGTGTGTTGTGAGAACAGAAGCAGTCTGTCCCCCAATCCAGCTCTTTACATTCAGTGACTACCATGTTGGTTGGGTCCATGAAAATCCAGTTATTCCTGGCAACCAGAAGGCTTCTGCAGAATTGAAGGTCAACTGAGAATAGCTAGGGGACCATCATGGAAGTAACAACAATTGTTTGATGTTTTCTTGAGTCATGGTCTCAGCAGTCCATGAGTCAATCAATTCTCTGCATTTATACGCAAAACTATGCATAAAATTTGTGCGGAATAGAGGTAAAGAGCAGATCAAGGGATGCCTCGAAAGAAAAATCCAGACAAGAGTCACAATCCCTCTCCTCACCAGAATTTTCGATTTATTGCACATATATGATGAAACCATGTGCTTTTGATGATCATGGTGCAGAAATGAACAAAGAGAGCTGGTCATTTAGCTCTCCCACAATGCTTCCAGCCATGATGGAATTCTGTATATCCAAACTCTAATTTTCAAAGTATAAATTGGACATTCCCCACAAAATTACACCCAGCTCCACTTGACATTAAAAACTTTCAAGGGATTCACTTGAATCATATCAAAACTGCCACATTGACATATATAAAATAGATTCTCTCCAAAAAAAAAGAGCCCCAAAATGAAGAATTGGTCATGACCTTGCATGAGTCCCACCTTCATGATTGCAGATCATAATGTTATCCTCAACCTAGAGACTCAAAGGGGAGCTCTGGTGTGAGCTTGTCTTTGTTGATCATTGCCAATCTATATCTCATGGTTACTTAATAATTAAAGAATATTTGAAAGCGCATTTGTGACATGGCCATGCATATGGGAGGTGACAAAGGTTGAGGTTTACCTTGATATCTTTTCAGACTTGATGTAAAAGGGTTGCACAGAATCAGGACACATTGGACATCCAAACTCTAAATCACATTAAACAGGAATCACCCCATAAGAGACAAAAGCTCCATGAATAGAGAGATGCTGGATTAATGATGGGATCAGACAAAGAAGAGGAGCCTGAACTCATAAGATAACTATGGAGCTGCTGTGATTCTCAATCATGCCAAAATCTGTCAAACCCACAACAACAGCAAAAGCGAAAGTTTCTCTCAAGTGAGGATTTTTTAGACCATGCATATTGGGTTTTCTATGTTTTCATGAGTGAATCCACTCTTTTCCTTCCATTGACCAAGCTCAAGAAATGTGCAACAATGGGTGTGGTTTTTGATAAGAGGCCAATTGCTGTAGAACTTGGTGTGCCCGGCTTATTTGTGATCCCTTTGATCTCCATAAGGATGTTTGAAACATGGACATGCACATTGGGTTACTCCCATGTTTCATGAATTAATCCACTCTTTCGCTTTGATCGACCAGGCTGAAAGATATCTGCAGCAATGGATGTGGCTTTTGATAAGAGGCCAATTGCTATAGTAGTTGGTCTGCCCAGGTTATTATTTGTGGTCCCTTTGTGTAGGGTAAATGCACCAAGCTGTGGGCTTTACAAGAATAAGGGCCCAAGTGAAGTGGAGCTGAGCACAGGCCAAATTCTGCTGGAAAAAAATCAAAAGATGTGGGTTGTTTCAAAAACTGGAATGCCTGTTGGAATCTAGTAGTGTTTAGAGGACATTACTAGGACACTGATATTGGAATTTGCTTCTTTGATTCAGACCATAAACCCCTCAAGTTTATAGACCCAATTTTTGCAGTTGAAGAAACAATGGGGTCCAGTTGCATGCTCTTTAACTTAGTTCACACCATTACTGCACAAATAGGGGGGGGTCACACACTCCAACTCTGAATTTCTTGTGAGTGTAGTCATTCTTCAGCTTGTGAAAGAAGAATGATGATCTACTGAAGTTTCCAGTGTGGTGGCCCATTACACACTCCATACTGTCATTGCAAAGTACATAATTGGTGCAAAGTGACAATTTCTTCCAGAACCTAGCATAATCTCTCATGAACATCAGCCTTGAACATATTCCTTGTGTTTGGTTCTTTTTACCCTTGCAAAGCCAAACCAGCCAAAGGCTACAGATCTCCCTGCAATTCTTTTGAAGTTGAGAACTTGAATTGGTACCAAAGATCTAATAGGTCTATTGGGCTGATTTTTCTAAAATGATGGTCAGCAAGCACACACATCAAATCTGTACAGTGTTGGGCAGGCAAGTCTTTTACCCTATCCACTCACCTATGATACTTACCCACTTAAGTGGATAGTTGCTAATGTTGGGCCTGTATATGGTAGGTGGTATCACTTACCCACTTAAGTACATAGTCACTAGTGTTGGGTGCTACTATGGTATTAGACATACCATTGTGAAAGTGTATATGAAAATTTGAAACTTATTTCCAAATCCATGTAAGTGCAAAAGCCTAACCTTGAACGTGTATGTTTGCACTTACCCACCATGTAAATTTGTGCAAATTTATGTAAAATGTGTTGAAAAGGAGAAATTTGTGCAAAAGATGTCAACATGGGTGCCAATGAATAGAGCATCCCCAAAGATTCACACTTTCTTTTTGGTGATGGGTCAATCAAAGTGACCCATTGTCAATTTTTTTTTTCAAAAAACCTTTGGGATACACTACATTGACTACTTAAACTAATTACTGTGAAGCACAATAACACTTGAGCTCGTGTAAAAGCCTATGCCCAAAATGGTGATGAATCAAGTTAGGACTGAAATTATTACTTAAGCAATGAGGTGGGGCAACATACATTCAAGAATGTGTACCCAAGATAGGGTAAACACACCCATCATTGAACACTAATTTATCATCCAACACCAACCCATATGTCACTCAAATTTTTTTTCAGTTCTTGTATGTTTCAAATGATTTTTGCAGTTATGGGTGAGCCAAGTGGAGCTCTATAACACACCTTTTTGAACTCCTGAGGTAAAGGAGCAACTAAGGAAAAGCACAAGGAGGATGTGTTGTCCAAATCAAAAAATATTTAAAAAAAATCTTGCCCTTCCCCCCCCATGTTGTCCTCATCTTTCGTCTATTTTGGGCAATCTAAAAAGCTGTAAAGTGTGACAACTGGAGCTTTACAAAACGTTTTTTTTAACTTTAGAGGCAATAGAACACTTTTAAAAAATATTTAAGCTTTCAATCACAATCTATTTTAACATACACATCACCAAACATTTAACCCCCTTACTTTGAAACCCCATATGATCCTCATTTCTTGTCACTTTTGAACAGTCTTCATGGCTGGTTGTGTCAAGTGAAGGTGTACACTGACTTGTTGAACTCTTCAAAACAACGGCAAAATCTTCAAGGATTTTAAGTTTTCTAATACACTAAGTGTTCAATCACTAGCTTGTATACCTTATTCCCATTATCATCATAGTTTGTCCCATATAGTTTGTTCAAAAATATCCTAAACTTTTGGTGACAATTTTTATAAAACAAGTACTAATATTTCTTTCTTCCACAAAGACTAGAGCACATCCAAAAAGCAATTTTTTTCTATCAAAGTTGTTGGAAAAGTCACTCTACACATTGGATGAATGTGTTTTGAATCCATCAAGCAGATGAAAGCAAAGCAAACCAAATTTGACATGTATTAAGAAGTAAGATATGTTTCCATATGTATCGTGAGGTTGTTATTGTAATAGGCATTAATTGGTGAGCACGATAGAGAGCCAAAGTATGAAGAAGATCACGGAAGTGACTAGCTTTCATCCATAGTTATTACTTGGAGTCAGCAATCAGGATATGCTATACGCCCCAAGAGTCAAGAGTCTCCAACATGGTGTAGTGCATCTGAGAAATAGCTGACTTTGATAAGAAAGATCGGATCCAGGGACCTTGATACAATTATTTCATTCCACTCAAATGGAGACAACACTGAGAGTACGTTGGAATTCCACTCCAGATTCAGTGTTTTTGTTTTACAAAATTATCATACAAGTTGCAATAAAGTTGTACTTCTTTAAGGAACAGAATATTTTTCAGACAATCCTGAGCCTTCAATGTTTGAGGCCATGCCGACTTTCAAGCATGAGGTCATGCCAACTTTCAGGCATGTTGAAATTTGAGACTCTTTTTGTCTACTCTTGTACAAGAGGAACAAATCATCAAGCAATATCTTGTTAGCTAGGATTTATGCCTACCTTGCAAGTGGTTGAAATTCAAACATTGGGTTAAGGGAAACTTTATGGCTTTTGGGTATGGGAAAAAGAGATTGCTCAAGATCTATCATCTACTTGTGCAGTGTGAAATGGTAGCTCTCTTTAGAGGGCGGTGGTGAGTGAATGTCCCTTGTTCTAGTGCATACTATCCAACATATGTGAATGAAAAAAGCAAATTTGTTCTACCTGTTTCCTATTCTGGTGTTTCCTTCGACAAGTTGTAAACACCCTTGCCATGCTCATCTCATTGATGCCCCACTCTAGTTGCCACTTGCTCCATTGATCCAACTTGATGAAATCACAACCATTGGGTAATTACAAAAATGGTCCAACTTGATGGAAATACAAACTTTTGGACAATGAAGATTTAATTAATTAATTTTTTTATTTTTTTTTGTGTAGGTAGTGAACTCTTGTGGGATCAAACCACAAACCCACCAACTATGCACCTCTAACTTCACACTTGAAAATGTGGAGATGCTATGCAAGTACCATTGATGCGTCCGACCTTCCTTTTCTGTGTCCTTTGGCTACTACTTAGTTTTGAAAAGAGTGGACCTCTCAAGATTCTTATCACAATTATGGTAGTTAGAGACTCACAATAATTTCAGTCCCCATAGTCATGATAGTATGTACCTTATGCATCTTGCTACTGCCACACAACTTTTATGTGACCCAACACATATGCTGCTCAAGGTTTAAGTGGTCGGAAGGTTAATCCTAACAAAGAATAAGCCTCTTCTGAAGCTTGCTGGCAGCCTGACACCAATTTTAGATTATCTCTACCAAAGCTTGCTGGCAAACTGACACCGGGTAGGATATATTGTTTGAAGGTTGGAATTCTTTTCATCAGTGGATGATAAAAAAACATTTGAGTTTTTGGACTTGTTGTAATTATTCTGTATGGTCTGCCAACATATGCAATCCAACTTATTGATTGATTGTGGGACATGTTCCATTTTTTGCTTCATTAGTCATTGTGACCTTGGGGTCCCAGGATGCAAAAAAATATCTTTGTGGGGTGGGGTGACTTAAAGATGGCTTTGCAAAAAGGAAGCAAGGATATGGTCAAGAGCAAGTATGTCACAATTTTGTTGATGTCAGTACATATTACATGAACCCAGGAGATAGACTATTTTTGTACCCCAAACGGTATGTATGGTTCACAGTTGATGGATTCTGGCTTATGTAGCAACATCATCACCACTAGATTTTCAACCACATGCCACTAGATAGACTAGACTTTACTCACTGGATACAGATCACAGTTAATGCAGACTGGCTTCTGAAGCAACACGAGGCCCTTAGATTGTCAACCACATGCGAATTAGATCACTGCACCCACCCATGATATTTTATAACAAGTATAAGGTGGTGCAATTCTGTAGGGTAAAGCCCTAAATGAATGAGCTTTATACCATGTCAAAATCCATGTCATGTTTCTTGGTTTCAATTTCTTTTTCAGTAGTTAGGCATACTTTCTTTCCCAGTTCCAAGAACCTTTGTTTCTTCAAATTCAGCAGATGGCAATCCACCCATAAAACTGAAACTGGGACCTCAAGTAGGTGGGGGACTACTAATAGCAAACCACCTGCACGAGTCATTATGATGGGCCAATCAGAAACACGAGTAGCAGTTAGATCATATTTATTACACTCTTTTCTGTAAGTGCACAGTGCTGCTGCGCCTTCTACCAGCAACATGCGCAATTATGCTGAGCCAAAACCATTTTCCTGAGCCAAACTTGCATATGTTACATTTTCTGTATCCAATTTTACTTGTGCAGGATCACATACTGAGCACTGCTGAAGATGCTCCAACTAAGTAGAATGGCAAAAACTTATCCAACCTTGAATTAATTATCTTAAATCATCAGATTAGTCAAATTATCTGCGGTGGTTTATTTCACAGAACTAATTTTAGTTTTAGAACTTTAAGTGAACGTTTTGCTTAGTTCAAATTATTTTCTTAGACAACATGTTTGGTGTTTGCGCTAGTGTTTGGCCAAAGTCTTGAACCTAGATCAGGTTGTGGTCCCTTCTATTTAATTTTCTTTTTCAAGTTGTCTAGCCATATAAATTCAAGGTTTTCTAGAAATGCGTTAATCAAGCTCTATTTTTATGTTGTGACAATTCAACCATGGGCAAACTTTATAGGATAAATTGTGGTGGGGTTGGGTGCATGCTATATCACCAAACAAAAATAAGAAAAGAGGTTGTATCACCAAGACCTCTATTGTAGGTCTAACTCAAGGGACCTACTACCACTAATTAATTCAATGAACTAATGTTAGGTCATTGACCTACTAGTAGGTGGCTACCAGCTCATTGGCTCCACCTTCCATGAACTCAATGAATTGGGTGCCAATTCATATTAGTTCCCCATTCCCCCTTGCAATGAAGGAAAAAAAAAACACACACACACACATGTGTGTTTTTTCATTGGTTCCTATCTTGTCTTATTTTTTGTCATGATTTTTTTTTTGGAACTCTTTTTTTTTTAAAGTTCAAAATTAAAAAATGACTATTTGAAAGTTGAAATTTTGTAGAGAAAAATTGATTAGGAAATCACCGTACAATGATATAATAAATAATAATAATTTTTTGTCTCATTAGATGATAAAAAAAAATGTTTTCAATCTTTTGCTTCAAATTCAATAAAAAACTTGATCCTAATCGTCAAGTTAGAAAATTTCAAAATTAATAATTTAGTCCAAAATTAAGTAAACATATCATCTACGTTTTTTCCAAAAACATTTCTACACTAATAAGCCATTTTCATGAACGTGAGTGCCTATTTAAGCAAATTATTTATTTTAATTGGGTGTATTACAAATGGAACCAAACTCAGTCTTAAATCAAACTGGGCTTCAAAATTTTGTGGAAGTCTTCAAAACTAAAAGTTTTATAAATCCAAAAAATTGGTCTCAGAATCACACTGGATATTAGATATAAACCAAAAAAGAAAAAAGAAAAAAAAGGAAAAAAAAAAGGGCTAAAACCTAGAACCAAGGTTCCTTTCAAAATCAAGACTGGAAAACACTGGTTTGCACATAAATTTCTGAAGTTGCTTTTCTCTAACTGATACCCAGTTAATTTGCCCAATTTCCAGCTACACTCAAATTGGGGATTAAACATGGATTACAGGGTGAAACTAGGGCCCAAACACAGGGAGACTTTAAGGATAACTTTGTTGTCACTGTTTTTTTAACTAACTGCTTGCAAAAAGGTCTATCTACCATGGCCTTTTTAGGGCATGTAGATTGCAATAAAGGAATTGCTTTCTCAACAGAAGAAGATAGATTTTGTGAGTTTTGGGGTTCATCTTTCACATGGGTTTTTCTCTACCACATGGGATGAAAAAGATAGATTTTGTGTGTATTGCAATGTGCATTTTATAATACCTCCGGGAGTCAGCTAGGGATAATTTTCATGTGGTGACATGCCACATGGAAAATCTATCATCCTAAAGGGGTCATCCACACAAGGAAACTTAATAAAGTTAGGTCCCAAACAAAAGCCGGGGCGACCCTTTATTATTAGACATCCAAGTTGATATGATATGTATCCAGCACAAGATCATTTAATGCATATACTACCATGGGGTGGTTGACACAAAATCATTTGCACAATCTATATAACAATTTCACTTGGTGGCATTCGGACAATGATTGAGCAACCTGGTTGTGCTTCATTCAGGGTTAAAGTAAAGGCTTTTTGTGGGATCTCAAAAGTTGGAAATGTTTGCAGAGTCTAAAGGATGGATAAGTGAGTGAGTGATGCAAAAAAGTAAAGAAGATTCATCAAAACAAATTGGGTTTTTTTTGGGGGAGTGTGGTGGATTCATTGTGCACTAGAGCACACATGACAAAGCCACCATTTCAAATTTTTCATCCAACAGTTTACTACAACTGGGTTAACTTGGTTTTCAGTTTGGATTTTCCTGTGTTTCAAGAATCCACAATTTTGATGAAGATCTGAATTCTTTACATGGAAGAAAGTTGCCTTCTTTACTTGAAGGCAACTTGCACATCCCTTGCAAAGGATGTGAATTTTGTTGTAACGTGCAAACTAACAAAATTTGTGTTTGGGAATGAAAGCAAACAAGGGTGCAAGGAAGCCTTCTCAGTGACATAAGAAATATAATGTACACAAGCACTTCAAGAGTTGAAGACTAGGGCCAATTTAAAAGCCATACACGGAGAAAGACCAATTTGAAACCAAAGCAACCCCATCCTCCCATTTTTGGCTGACTTGTTGTTGGGATTTAAAGGACTTAATCTAGGGATCGAAAAGCAAGCAAAGAAAATGTAGTGATTATTATATGTGAGGTCTTTTGGTGGTGTTGGCTCCAAGTTTGAACCAAGAAAAGTTAAACCATCTAAACATCACTTCAGACCAAAGCTATGGTATGTATAAGTGTTGGGTTTTGTTTGCCTCCATCCATGCTACTAGTGCACTTAACCATACACAGAGCTGCCCTCTTGAAGGGACTCCTAAAACCAAAAAAGACAAAAAAAGGAGTTTGCTTCTAGGTATGTATAACAGATGGATGGAAATATATATTTGTTCTGTTTGGATGGATGGACTGGACGGATGACGGGATGGACAACAGGACGGATTCAGGGGAAGCTTCATTTCTCATCCCGACATCCTTTACAATATATGATATGATGTCTTTGGTAAACTTTCACAAGTTAGGTCTTAGGTCTTTGATCAGTATGTAACAACAAAATAATGGTAGGCTGCCAATGGAATGAAGAGTGCATAGCTTCAAGATTTAAGAAATGTGACATCTTTGTGAGCCTAAGTCCACCAGATCTAGTTACCATTCTCTTTTTTGGAACTTGGATTTTTATTTTTCTCATTTAAAATAGAGTCACAATGTGAGTATTTGAAACCAGGATGTATACAGTATCTCATACAAGGTTGTATGAGGCAGCTATTGCCTATTCATACCCAGGATCCCTGAAAACATGTACATTATTATGTTCATATTCAGTTACAAATTGAAAAAAAACCTTAATACCAATACCCAACTGGTATGTTGAAATGGACATACCCAATCAACATGGGTATTATGTATATGGGTGGTGGATTTCCATATGTAAGATGAGATCAAATCCATATGACAAATGTGAAATGAAGCTGACATCTTTAGAGGATTGCTAGACTTTGTGGTTTCAATCCAATTGCCTTTTATTGATTGATTTATTTTTTTTAATGATTATTATGGCACAAATGGAGAGAATTAATGCAGGGCCCTTATGATGTAGATGGAAGAGATATACACGTTCAAACCTTTCCAAAATGGGAGGAATGCGTGAGTTTGAGTGCACTTCTTTTCAATTTCCTGGTTCTGTGTAGGTGGTGGGCGTTTCTTGGAGTTTTTTAATAACCTGCAGGTTCCAGGTATTTGAAAAAAATCAGAATCCAAGAACCAGGCAGGTCCTCGTATTTGAAAAATCCGAGTCAAAGAACCAGTTGGTTTTGGGCACTTGAAAAGAGTCAGAATCAAAGAACCACCCGTATTCCAAAACCCTTGGAGAATTGCAGGGTTTCACCAAAGAACCAGAGGTTATTTGACCCTTTTTTTTTTTTTTTTTTTGGGGGGTTTTTTCGAGTTCCAGCGGGGGGGGGGTTCCTGTGTAGCTTTAACT
>Ga0116227_10000470_pt1 | contig 78306 bp, 66 predicted proteins | sample S1TSphgellanicum_FD_89693 | JGI IMG/M metagenome (GOLD analysis project Ga0116227, IMG submission 89693) | Host-associated microbial communities from peat moss isolated from Minnesota, USA - S1T2_Fb - Sphagnum magellanicum MG | ecosystem: Host-associated > Plants > Peat moss > Unclassified...
AATGCAAAGTTGTATTTCCATTTGAAACCACTAGTTGACACCATAGTATGTGATGTCAACCAAACTTAAGGTTATTTTTTTAGGCTAGTTCATTTAATTCCTCAAGATGCAACAAATAGACCTTAAAGTAATCTATTAGGAAAAAAATCAAGAAGAAGACCTTCCATGGAGGTGAGATAATTGAAAACAACAAAACATCTTCCAAAAGCGAGTGAAGGAATGTGTGGCTATTAGCCATACACCTAGTATCCAAATTCTAAGAAATGACAAAGGAAAATTTGTTGGCTTGAAGTTAATTTGGTAGGAAAGAATAAAAGAAATTACATATCAATGATTGGACTTGACAATTTGATAATTTGGATTACACACCCAAAAATAGCGAGATGCAATATACAAATACCTAGCCAAACAATTAAGGTATGACCCTCCTTTAAAACCCAACATTGTAGAAACTTACATGAAATAACATCTCAATTCCTATTGGAGCACACTGAGGAATGGGAAGCAGAATGGGATGATGTATATCATGATCTGTCCTATAGAGATGTGGGATGCAAATCTCCACTATTGGAAGACTCCAAATGCCAATAGAGAAAGTGTACGTATGGAGGCTATTTGTGCCCAATTGCGAAAGTTAGTAGCTTTGGGACAAACACCATTAACATGTTTTATGGAGCTACGAGTATGATGCAACTTGGATGTTGTATGTTGAAATTGTTATCGTATTGTTGCACTCCCATATATAATAACAAGTTGGTAGGAAAAGAGGTGGATCTTCATCCCAAACAATAAGAATAAGTTAATTTGTTGTGGGAAATCATGAAATGTTATTATATTATGATTGATAGGGGTCCACAGGAATGGCACATGCTAAGTGAAGGAGGAGGAGGAGGATGTGCAAGAGCCAAAACAAATTTGCCATATTTCAAACCTCCATGTCCATGTTTTAATTTAATGGTTTCATGAAACTTTAGAGGACAATCACTATGGTAGATGACTTAGACATAACATTAAAACTAGGTCCAAGTGACTAGACCTTAATGACACAAGCTCCCAAATGATGAATGCCATGGTGACAAGGACGATGTTTAATTGACATACTAAAATAGGCCCAACTCACACAAACCTTTGCAACATAAGCCCTAGTCAAATTTACAAACCCAAGTAACATAAACTTGAGTGAGATTGTAACCTTGACTGACATAAGTTGAGTGACATGGGCCTTACTTGCATATGTCCTAGTGAAATAATACACCAAGCCTCAAGTAACACAAACCTTAGTGACATAGACTTGGGTGATATAAGTTGAGTGACATATACCTTAGTGGCATAATGGTTAGTGACATAGGTTCAATGACACATGTCCTAGTGACATAAAATATAAGTCCTACTAAGTGACACATGCCATTATTGATATCAAGTGGCATAGATTGAATGAAATAGGCCATTAGTGATATTGGTTGAACAACATAGGCCTTTGTGATATTAAGTGGCATGGGTTGAGTGACATAGGCCATTCGTGGCATAAGTTTAATGATTCCAACCCTAGTGACATAGATCTTAGTGATTGCATGGGCCTTAATAACATAGGTATTTATGTAAAATGTGTTGTATTTTACAAGGGCTAGAGGCAAAAAACTATGATCATGAGGAGTGGGAAAGGGAGGAGGAGGCAAATGAGCAAAGAGGCCAAGAAAAATGAACATTGTTGCCCCTTACACTAGAGATGCATGTAAGGGGCACATCACATCAAACTAAATCAAATCATTAAGAAAAGACATCACTAGAACTTAACGAAAGTGGAAATTTAATGATAACAAGTTTAATGACAAGTGGGTGGCCTTGTAATGGCACTTGCAATGGTGGCATACACTCCACATCTTAGTGACACTTTAATAGTTTTAAGCACGTGCGTGATCCTAGCCTAAAAAAATGTAAGTGTTTTTTTTAATTGAAAGTGAGTTGTGTGCATTGTGCATGTGTTATGTGCAAGACTTTAATTTGATTAATTCACCTATGTGTTAATAATAAAAATTGAAAATCAGCTCTCATATGTTTAAATTCTTCTTAGATTTTTCATAGGTTACAATTCTAAACCTTGGTAAATAGGTTGTTCAAATGTTTAAACATTAAAACAAACTTGTATTCCATGACCGTTTTGATGTTTAAATATGTATTTATCTTTTAATGACCACATAATAGTTGTTTCAAAGTTAAGGTGCCTTGTTTGCAACTAGATGGAAAGTAAAACCCATATTTCTTTCCATTTTATCATATTAAACAAGGTTGAAATAGTGAGTGCATGGCCTTTCATTAGTCTCTAGTTTAGTTATAAAGTAATGTCGCAACTTCTTATCATCATTATTGTTAGAGCATTGCATCCCTTTGAATCAAAGGCGGAACTTGAAATCTGGGGTTTAATGCTTTGATGTTAGGGCATTATCCATCATAACAAACTTGGAGGCAACCCTTGGAGGTGCCTTTTGGATGTACAAAGGCATTTTACAGTGTGTAAAAAACACCTCCTCACACATGTGAAGTGCCTTTGTACAAGGCTACTTGCCCATGGCAAATTTTGCCATAAGTGCAAAACATTTTTTAAAAAGCATGTGGTCCTTACATATAACAAAATGGGTATTGAGATTTTCACATGTAGTGGATCTTGGTGTCATAGTGTGATCAAATGCAATTTGGAATGAACATTGTCCTTTCAAATAAATTATGCTTGAGATTTGATCCACTCAACTATGCAAGGTTGGGAGATGTTAAATACTCCTTTGACAAGTTTTGTGTGGGCTTGACTTTTTGTGCCTTGTATAATTTTGCGGTATTTTATGCTTGTTTTACCAAGCAAAATAAGAAAAAAAATTAACTTTGTGCAAGTTATGTGTTCCACACCAATTTTGAGCCCACCACTTCTCAAAAGAGAAAAGTGAATTTTTTTCTTAATTTACTTTTGAACACTAAAAAAAAATGGTGTTTTGCTTTATTTATCTTAGTTATACTAAGCTAAAATCAATCAAACTCCATAGTAGAACCACATAACTCCACATAACACATCTCACTAATGCCTAGACATAGCTTGTTAAGGGGGTATTAACAGGTTCCCAATGGTTTCACATGGGAACACATTGATAATACATTGGGATCAAACTCCCTTGTTGTTCCCTTGCTTTTGATCATTTTTTTTTTTCAGTTGGCTTCTATGGGCTTTGTGGTTCAATCTTGCAAATGTTTGGTTTGGTCACCTTCGGGTTTGACTCATGGCTTCACTCCTCCTATTGATTTTTGTTGCATGTTGGATGGTATTAAGATTTTGGGCATCATATAGTGGATCAACAAGGACTACTATACATTTGCTTAATAAACATACATGTACAATATAAGCTTGAGTGAAATAAGAGAGGTATGATTGCAATATGAGAAGCAAGTCATGAATAATGATCTTAAATGATATTATTTGAATAAAAATAAAGTGACTTGAACACATGGTTGGATTTGAAAAACATTTTGGGTGAGGGGGGAGAGTGGGGAGAAGTTTGTCTCTATAAAATGCTTTAGAAAGCACCCTAAATAGAGGTTGTCATCTTACATTACAATTTAAGTAATCCTAAAAAAGGGGGTTTAATTTTTTGAATTATAATTTCAACCATATTATGTGACTTTTAAAACATCTTTAAACCACTCATTATTATAATCTTGCATTTCCGAAAGATTCAAACAATTATAAAAGACAAAAATATGGTGTAGTTTAGGTGCCCTAATGTTATTAGATGCTTCTATTGTATATTCCTTAGTTCTTTTGCATCATTTTAAAAAATAATCTTCACAAATAATATGAGAAACAATGTTATTTTTGCAAAACACCACTTTTACACACAACTTTTTTTAAAAATAAAAAAATCTTCCAAATAATAATACCAAAAGTTTTTAAAAAAAAATTAAAAATCTTTGTTATGTTTAAGGCTCCATGTTCAATATATCAAGGTGGCCTCAAAAATTTTATTTGTAATTGTCAAAATAACTTCTACAACATCTATCTTATATATTAAAGCTACAGTGTCTGTTTGTCTGTCTATCCGTCTTTTACTTATCTTTTACTTATTTCTTTTTCTCTGATGTCATTTCGCTTTCATTACTTTTTTGGCGTAATCCCATTGGCTCCCGTTCCCTGTGAAGTGTTTTGGGGGGTGAGGGAAGGGAGAGCCCGGTGAAGCACGGGGCGAGGGGGGCCAGCACGGGCGGGGGGGGCAGCACGGGCGGGGGGGGGCCAGCACGGGCCGAGGGGAGGGCACGGGCGAGGAAGGACCGGACCGGGGGGGGGGCACGAGCGGGAAAAGACCGGGCGAAGTGGGGGGCACGGGCGAGGAAGGACCGGGGGGGGGGAAGCTCGACGAGTGCATTATGCACCAAGTTCACACTAGTAACTACTAAAACTTCGAGATGAAAGATGCCCAACACAAAGTTCAAATTGTTCATTTAGTCCTATTCTTGTAACCTAACTACTAAAAATCCAACCTCAAATTTCTTCAACTAAAAATTGAAACAATTTTGTAATTCCTACAACATTTTGTATTGAGGCTTGGGTGGTTATGCATTGAATTTAACAAAAGAATTGGTGCCAAATTTCACCAATTTTGAATTAATTAAAATGAAAAATAAATTTCATTTCATTTTATGAATTATATAGACTAGGCGATTGTTACCTTGAGTTTTGGCTACAACTTGTAGTAGACTATTTCTTTATTTGTGGCATGGGAGCACTTAGACTAGGTGGATGGCATGTTATAACCTATAGTCAATTGAAAGATGGTGAAAATTGTACATAGTTGAGTTTGTTACATAGGTATCGTTTTAACTAGTTTAAGCAATTTATGTACCAATAAGAATAATTGAGCTATGGTGCATATCTATGTTACTCAACCAATGAATAAATGCCATGTCAACAAATTTTCTCAAAAGCTCACCTATGAGAGGCATCATTTTTTTTTTTTCATTTTTTATATCAAAAATTTGGAGAATTTTTATTTTTTATTTTTTTCGAATTTACACTTGAAAGAAAAATTCCCAAAAAAATCTAAATTTCTTTGTTGAAAAAATGATGAAATTTTTCCATAAACAAAACATTGTTTTGTTGGGTTTTTAATCATTAGGCTAACCATCGATGGCACAATAAAATTGATGCAACCCTTTTCATTAATATGCAGGGTGTGTGGTATGTCTTACAGAGTATCTAGTTCTTTAGGTAGCATAAATGTCCTTAAATTTGTGGAAGGGGTATTCATTAATTGTTCAAAACCTTTTCGATTTTGAAAAGAGCATCTCTTTAGAAATTAAAAAATGCTTTATGCAACAAAGGAAGTTACTTCCATTTTTTTTTCCAAATGATGTGCAAAAAAATATTGGGTGCAATTTATTGAACTAATTTATTTTTTATTGAAATGTAAATAAAGTCTTTAGAATTAAATTATGAAAATATATTTAAAATATTATTAATTCTAATAACATATTCTTCCAATATTTTATTATTTCATAACATATTGAATGATACAAATCTTGCCAAAACGTTTATTTTTTTTTCGAAAAAAGGGGTTCAATGCAATGTTTTTTTGGGGGGCAAGTTTTCACAACTTGGTAAGAAAAAAAAAGAAGCTACAAAATGTACAAAATAATTTTTTGGAAAGAATAAGCTCAAGTCGAAGACATTTCAAAAGATAAAATCTTAAGGTCATCACATTTGGATGCTTGACAAATTTGCAAAAAAAGAAAAAAAATGGATTTGGCACTGCAATATGAATATTTGAGCTTTGCATTGCTGCGCACTACCGAGATAATGAACTATTATTATTTATTTATGTTTTTATATGGTTTTTAATAATTCATCATTATTTATGTCAAATTTAACTATGTTGCTGTGAACTACCAATGATGATCAACCTTTTTTTTTTCCCCTTTATGTTTTCATATGGTTTTCAATATTTCATCACTTGGGCTTCACATTGCTATGCACTACTAGAGACGATCGGCTATTTTTTTTTTTCCTTTATGTTTTCATATAGTTTTCAATAATTCATCATCAATTATGTCAATGTCAAATTTAATTTGATTTAATAGAAATTTTATGCACATGAAAAGACACATATTAATTTGTTTTTTCATATCCATGTTGGTGGATGTGAAAAAAGAGTGAGATAGTTATTAAAATAGAGGTAGTTTATTAGGAAAGGTGGGAGATACTTATTAAGAAAGTTAATAGAAAAAAAGAAATAATTAATTAAGAATGAAATGAAATAGTTAGGCTTGAAAATGAAATGAGGCAATTATTTCTGAAATTGTATTTGAAATGGTCCATGGATGACCATATGAAGGATTCCCAAAAAAATCCCCCATATACCAATTTGTGACTAGAATTTTCAAATTTCGGCAATATTTCCTAAGTATGCTAATTAAGTCCACAAATAAGTTTTGAACTTATCTTGAGTTTCAAACTGGGTTTCAATTTTTAAAAATTTCGACAAATTATTCTTAGTTTTTTAATTTTTTTTTGGGGACTGACACTCTTAAAAATTAATTAGTGGATCAAGACAATTTTATTTTAGGGTTCGGGCCTTTACAAGAATGAGAAATCAAGGGATGGAATCAATGGTTTTTTTTTTTTTTGGCCTTTGGGGGTCAATTTTGTGATGTAGCCAAAGGAAGTGGCTATCATCCATAGGAAGGTATAGCAATGTTTTTGGCTATAATAAAATCATCATTTTTTGGTGGCAAAATTTTGCTACTTGGTGACCAAAAAAAAAGGGTGGGTTGGGGTTTGTGGTTTGCAACTCATACAAAGGAGTTTTGTTTTTGAAAAAATGGCCCAAAGTTGGCTTAAGTTAGAAATTTCCCAATAAAATTCTACTTTCCCTGTCTGACCTGTAGCCAAATTTGGCCAAATCCTCTTGTGGATGATTATAGTAAAAAATTGCAAAAAGAAAGAAAGAAACTCTAAACAAGATATGAAAATAAAATAAAATTAAACATCCTTCTTTATTTTTTTCTACCAACTTGAACCAAGTTTAGAAATTCTGGAGATTTTTTTTCGAATTTTTAATCACAAATGTCACTTCATTTTCGCATTGTGAATTTTTATTTTCTGTTTTTGGCGAAATATCGCCAGTAAAAATACAGGGCTGGAAGGAATAGGGCAAAATCTCACCTGTCGAGAATCCTCCAAACCCTAATCGAGATAGGGTTTGTCGTCTCGCTGTGGCCGTTGCCATCTCTCTCTCCTCGTCATTCTGCTTCGTGCTCGCAAGCTCGCAAGCTCGCTCGCGCCTCGCGTCTCGTCTCGTGAATTTGTGTTTGTGTTGCAAATGTGTTGAGGAGTGCAGTCAATATAAGGTGTTTCCGGAGGTTTTGTAACTGCCAATCGGAGGAGAGGGGAAGACGCTGCGAAGTCTTTTTGTACGCCAGAGAAAGCATCGGAATTAGTTTATTTTCGACGCTATTGCTGCGTAGTTCTTTCTACTGGCAACGTTAGTCTTTCTGCCGCCGATGTTGAGACGCATACTGCTAAGAGGATCATGCATCAGGAGTGAAGCAAGCAAGGAGGAACAACAGCTTCAACCCGTAGTAGAACATGTGTCTTTTTTCTTTGGTTTCCAAGAAGGAAAGGAATTGTTGACGTCTTCTTTTTCTCATAGTTTGGTGGTATTCTTCCTGCTTTAATGTGCAACTCTCACCAGTTTGGAAACGCCAGTGAGATCCTTGGCTCGAGATTTCGAGCAGCGAAGACGGGGGAGAAGTTCTTTTCTCGCCAAGTTTGTTAGGGTTCCAGGAGTTTGGAAACCCTAGTGAGATTTTTGGCTCAAGATATGGAGCAGTGAATCCAGGGGAGGAAGTTCTTTTCTTGTCAATAAGCACGGCTCGCAGGCGAGGAGTTATCCAGAACGTTCAAAGGGAGGGGCCCGTAAGTGTGAGAAGCAAGGGGATTGGTTGAGTGCAGTAAGGAAGAGAATAGGCACAGAAAGGAAGGTTACCGGTAAGTGTTTTCTTGGTCGTGGTTAGAGGTTTTGCTTTGCATATGGCGTACACGAGTAGGCCGCCACCGCCTCCAGGGTTGATGGGGGACAATCTGACCATCATGACAAGTATGCCTCTCCAAGAGCCTCAGGAAGTGGGGTTAGATGATGTTGCACTGGCCCCAGGACAGAGCCGCAAGAAAGATGATCGCATCCCGCAATGGGGATACCATGAGACCAAGGAGTTCATTGCCATCAGGGCAGAACTTGAGAAGGACTTCACACAGACTAAGCGCAACAAGACTCTGTGGGAGCTCATTGCTGGGAAGATGAAGGAGAAGGGGTTCCGTCGCAGTGCTGACCAATGCAAATGCAAGTGGAAGAATCTGGTCAATCGCTACAAGGTAAATATTTCTCTGTCCTGTCTGATGGGTCCTATGATATGGGTGGTTTTTTTTAATGTGTTTGTGTAATTATTGAATGGACTTTCTCTGAGAGCGCAGCGAGAGTTTTTCTGGTCCACTTGAGCAGAAACACCTGGAGCGCGTGATAAGTATGCGTCTCCATGCAGATGGTTTTTTTTGAGTGAATGGAATGTCCATTTGCAGGGAAAAGAGACATCTGAACCTGACAATGGCAGACAATGCCCTTTCTTTGAAGAGCTTGATGCAATTTTCAAGGAGCGAGCCAAGAACATGGACAGGCTGATGCTTGAGTCAGAAACAGGCTTCAGGAAGAGAACAAAGCAAGGGAAGTTCTCAGATGAGGATAATGATGAGGAGTACAATGATGAGGAGGATAGTGAAGATGAGCGTGCTGTGAGGAGGAAAAAGCGGAAATCGGACAAGGAGAAGCAGAGGCAGACCGCAGACAGGTGCCGAGCCAGTAGCATGAAAGAGGTATTAGATGACTTCTTTCAGCATCAACAAAAGATTCAGGAGCAATGGTGCTATGCTGCTCAAAAGAGGCAACAGGAACGATTATACAGAGAGCTAGAATGGAAAGAATCGATGGAAAAGCTTGAACAACAGCGTAGGGCACAGGAACATGCTTGGAGGGAACATGAAGAAATGAGACGGGTCAGAGAGGAAGCCCGGGCAGAGAAGAGAGATGCCCTCTTTGCAGCTTTGATCAACAAATTCTTTCAAGAGAATGGTTCATAGTTCAATCTATCTGTAATCAGGGCTTACAGTGTCTTGTAGGTTTTACTGCATTCTCTGGTGCTGGAGGTGTGGAGGAATCCTTTCATAGTTAGCAGAAACTGAACTAGCAAAGGTCCAGGCAACATCTTGTCACATAATGAGGTAATCCACGCATAGGTTGTATATATTAGTTTGGTGGAGATCTCGTACAACTGTACGAATATCATGCCCTTGACTGAAGATAGTGATGCCTTGTGCTTGGAGAATATCTGTTGGGATTCAAAACATGAGTCCTGATGACTTTGTAAAGCAAGTGAATTTCATTTCCAGTATTCACCTTCTTGCTCTTTTACGTGTTTGCTGAACTGATACAGGATTCAAAGATCTTTAACCCATCCATTGTATTTTGTACTTACTGTATGCCATTGAGGTGAGGTAAAGACTGTCTAAGATTGTCACAATCCTACAGGGGAAATTTCTCAGTGGACAACAATTTTGAAAATTCTGTCTTTTTTCTTTTCTTCAATTGTCAGTCACAAGGCTATGACATTACTCGCTTCTTGTTGTGTCTGTTTTGGTTAGGCTGGATCTGACATAATTTAATGGTTACCTTCAAAGTGCTGTTGAGCGGTTTTTTCTGCAGTCTCTTAGACGTATTTATTTTCTTTGAAGTGTCTTTTTCCATTAGGCTTGTGGTGGGAACAGCAACTATTGGATGACTTCTGGAGGTTGTGCATGGATTAGTAATGTGCAGTGTCTCATGAAAGATGGATTGAGGATGCCTAGCCAGAATTGATGTCTTCAATTTATTCCTCTGCTGAAATTTTCTGATGATGAATATAGCTGCCAGTGGAAGTGAGTGATCATTGCCAGTTCTGTGTTGGAGTCCTACTTCTGGTGAAATATGCTCTTGCAGGTGGTTCTGCAGGTGTTGCATTTAGAATTATGTTGCTTTGGCACACCATTGACCTGTTGATGAGAAATGTGAGCAGGATCTTAGATGGTATAATTTCAGTAGGTTCTTCACAAAAGGGAGAAGTAATCAACAGGGCCGAGGTTCAAGGGCAAAGAATCTCCGTCTTTTCTTATTTAGGTTTTCTGTACTGGTAACTGTGGACATTGCTGAAAGGATCACCATAATACTCTATTACCACCTACTGGACAACTAATCCACATTGTGAACTTCAACTACTGAAACATTGGACACACTGAAGCCCTTGACTGGGTGGATGACTTTGTCAGTGAGCTGCAAGAACGCACTAGGAGGAGCATGAAGTGAAGTAGATCTGCAGAAGACTTCATGCTTTTTGCATTGATTTGATACGTTGAATTTTTTTCACTTCTTAAGGACTCAGTTGTCATGTCCATATGCAACCAAGCTTACCATGGAATCCAAATTTGGTCTAAGCTATTTTGGTGGATGGCAGCATCTAAATTATGATGAGTTCACATGATAAAAATGCTTTGTCATCCAATGTACATTTTTTCAGGTGTTGGTGTTGGCTCTTCTTTTGTTACAGGGCCAAACTCAAGAGGAACAGACATCTCTGTGATGAACTCTTCAGTTTTTATGAACAATCTAGAAATAGCCATCTCCATCGACTCATCTGCAACATCTACATCCTCATCAACCCCGTGCACCACTTCTGGATCCCAGTTGGTGCATCCTGTTGATCCCAAACCTTTGTTTCAGTATAAATCATGAGGAATCTAGAGGCCTAGTTTGTCCCTCATTGAAATTCCCAGGGCTCAAATTGATCAGCTTCTAATCCATTGATTTAAAGCATTTTACTGATTTCACTCGAACACAAGAAAATTCAAAAAGTTAGATTGAATCCATGGTAACTAGAAAATGGGTTAGCAATCCATATACCAGCTTCTTTGAAAACTTGAAAAATTTGGCGCTTAAGAGCTCGAATGATATCAAGGAAGTCATTTTTGACATCTTCAAAGTTGTCCTCATCCAAAAACCTCCCCAACTTGTATCGCATGGCGTCCTCTATTTGCTGTACATTTATTATTAGCAAGAAAGCACTTTCAGTCTCCGAAGATTTGGTCCAGAATCCATGTATAGTTTCAGTAATTTGAGACCAACAAAAATGTTTATCAGGACATGAGAGATACATGAGATGTGGGCACTGCCGTAGAGCTCAAAATGTGACCTATTTCAATGTAAGTAAATGTGTCCTTATGCGAACTTATACTCTAGTGCTCTTTACATACATATCTCAAAGAAGATCATAGATGATGTCAAGGTGTTTTGCTCCCAAAGCATTATTCATTGGTGCATCGAATGTTCAAGCTGTGGAGAAAATGTGTAGATTTTGTGTCAAGAGGACTGAGGAGAAGAGATTTACAGCATTAAGGTCTTGGACATCACGGACAAGTTGAGCATGATACTCTCGTGCATGAACCAATGCAGGCAAAACCTCATCCACCATCTCTTGTTCCAAATCCAGATTGTTCTGAGTGAGGGTGAAAGCCTTAACCTCAATTAGTCTCTCATATCTCTTTGTGTGTGGTTTTGAAATGAATTTCAACCTGGCCTCTGTGCCTTCAATCACAAACATCTTCTTCAAATCCATGTCCTGCAGTAAATACAATCATGTCACACCATGGGCATCCACATCACTGATCTGATGTTACTGATCTTATACATACAATCTTATGACAAGTTTGACAAGAGAGACAATCTTGACTTTTGGACATGGGTAATTTCTACATCCCTTGACCTTCACATTCTCAACTTTTTGATGGACAGTTTGTACATCGCCTGACATTCAGATTTTTGTCTTTTGATGGGCATTTTTCTACATCCCATGAACTTCACATTCAAGAGGATATGTAATGCAATGTGGGGAAGCTTACATTGGTGAGCGGGAGCGTAGGACGTTTCTGTTTCATTCTATCCTCACGTTCCTTATCACTTGCAAGAGCAGTTTCAGCAAGTGGTCGTCCATCCATGTCTTTCCATGTCCCATACGTACGCCAATTCTCATATGCATCTCCTTCCTCCATCATTGTCAATATCTCTGATGCACCAAGCCCCAACTAACAGAGAAAGTCAAGTACACATCTATCAAGGATTTGCTTTCATTGAATACCTTTCACCAAATGCAACCTGAGTATATGGGACGTGCCTACATCAACATAAATTAACGAGCTCCTTGATCCATTAACAGGTGTGGTTTTTTTTCTTTATCATGTTTTCTATCATATTTTGAACATGAATTCAATAGTTTGTTAATTGATAGGAAGTGTTGGAAAAACTGATCAAAGAAGGGAACTTTTGGAGGAGAAGAACCTGAAATCAGCTTCTGATAATCATGTCTCTCTTCAAACAATTCGTAGCTCCCATCGATGATATTTTGTATCTCCTCCCCTTTTTCTAAGAGTTCAATTTCCATCTTATTGTGAAGCTCCTCAAACAAAGCATGCTCAACTCGCAAGGACTGCATCTCATCTTGCATCTTTTTGTTGTGCCATTGAATAGTAGTAAGGTCTACCATTGCCTGCAATTTTGCAGACCCACTTTGAAGAATCAAAGAAACTGTACCACAGGCCAGAAAGAAAGGTCACAGATCATGTCAACTTTGTATAACAGAGCTAGCTACATAGTGGTTTTTGAAAAATATCTCTCTTTGAGAAGATGATGATGATGATGATGATTACCTTGTGCACTCGGTTTTCAAGGATGTGAATGTGGATTTGAGTAGCACGGTTGTGCTCACTTGCTGCATGAACACCACCCATAGCTTTTTTGGAGCTATATTCATCAGCATACAATGTTGCAATTGCGCCCTCTAGCTCCTCCACCCTTTTGGTTTCTGTATCAATTTTATCGATCCACATTGCACACTCAGCATTCAATCTCTTCATCTCCTCTGCATAGTCCTGTTTCCCCCCCACACCCACAACAGAATTCTTGAACAAGGTAAAAGTATTCTGATGCTTTTAAACCCTTATTCTGATGAATTTGCAGGGACGTTCTTCCAGCTCTTTAGTTAGATGTGAGAGGTGATGGATGGTCGTACAATCATCAACCAAGGCCAGTAATAGAACAATGAGGCAGATCTTTCTCCAAAGTGTCATGGAGGAGGGTTCATCTAGATGATTTTTGCAAGAGAAGGGAGAAAATATTGTTTCTATGAACCTCAGGGTAGAAAAGATCAATCTTGTCTTGGGTCATCATATTGTCCAGCTGAAGTGTTTCCAACATCACTTTCTGTCGTCGTAACACGAGTTCACTTTCCTCATGAAAGTGCCGCTGACTAGCTTCCATCTTGCGGAAAGTATGGTGCAGTGTTTCCAACTGAAATTCCAAAAAAAACCCCAAGCATTCAAACCCAAGTCAGAATCATGCAAATCTGTTCACTCTGACTTGTGTTACAAATCACTTGATTTCATCAGGAAAAAAATAAAATTTCCTTTTGGCTCTTTTGAATAAAGCCTGAATTTAATTGAAGAACTCTTGTTACAAATTTATTTCAAATTTTCCAGTTGCATTGATTTCTTCAAAAGTAGTAGTAGTAGTCCAAGTTTTTCTTCGCAGAGCATAACCTCATCCACTATAGAAAGCTTGTCCATTCCCGCTGGAATCAAGGGACCCCACTGAACAGGAATTGGCTTTGGTGGTGGAGGCTTGGGCAAGGGCTCAAAGTGTTTTGTTTCTGGGACAACACTGATGGCCCTGCACCACTGCACACACTCAAATTCCCACTGAGATGTAAGCAAAATTGAATACCTAAAATGTGCCTGCCGCAGCACATTGAGGTTCTTTTGTCCTGGATAAAATACTAGTGAAATAGAAAACCCATTGTTATCAGGGAAATACTTTAGGCAATTTGCAGCTCTGTAAACTTTTTTTTTGTACCTATGAAGAAACCACACCTCTGAATTGAGCTCAATGACAACTGCAACCATTTTTTCCATTGAAATTTTTGTTGACAAAAAAAATGTGCAACAGAACTGGAAAGGGTTTATAAAGAAAATGAATCCTAAATCCTAAAACATCAAGCTCTAAAGCAAGGAAATCTTCTTGAACTTTTACACCAGAATTGCTGAGATTTTCACATAATCTCAATTTTTGAAAGTTTTCCAGATTAGTGTGGATGCATACATACATAGCTGATGACAGACAGATCTACCTAGTTGGGTTTTGTGTGGAGAAACCATACCCTGGTATTGAAAAACTTCCTCATTGTAGTTTGCTCTCTTTCAGCTCAATCTTTGTCTTCCTGAAGTGATCAAAGGTCTTCTTAAGCAGACAAGGTATATCAGAAGCTCATAGATTCCCAGTGTACTTTGCTGTGATCAGTTTTCCTACCGAATAAAGCAATTTCCTGGACAACAAACACATGAGGAGACCCTACAACACATGAGATCATTTGCAGTTTTGGCAGTCTTTTGTTAAAAGATTGGGCTGAATTCCATCTCAGCAGTCAGTCCAGGTTACAGAATGGCCAACCCAATGCCCACATCTCTCTCTCTCTCTCTCTCTCTCATACATAGATTCAACTTCCCTTCTGTTGTCAACAAAAAGGAACCAGATTGTGGAGTGCTACTGATTGACATTAAGTGTCTGAAATAGTAAGAAAACTCCATATATCAATTGAAGCTGTACAGTCTGAGTGCATGGTAATTTGCCAATCAGAAACCAATTTCCAAGTTTGTCAGCAAAATGTGTGCAACCCTAGATTTTTATTTTTGGGTTCTAGAGGAAAAGAAGGGTTTTCTGCTTGTCCAGGTTGTGCGGAGTGTTCATGAATTAATGACCCAATGAGGACGAACTCATGATGAATCCCAGAAGGCAAACAGGTGATTGATATCAGCAAAACAATGGCAGAAAACACTCTCTTCATTCCTGCCCAAAAACAAACACACATACACACACACACACACACACACAAACACACAACTGTTCAGAGAATCATCCAGTTTGCAGTTCCTTCACTTAATTCCTTGGTGAAAGAGAAATGGGTCTGCTGATTCTGGAGGACATATATTATGGAAACATTGGCAGTTAGATTTGCAAAATGGAGGTGGTAAGTCTGATCAAGCAGACCCATGAGCCATCATAATCATCCATCCATCATCCATTTAGTGATAGATGAAAATTTCTGCAGTTCCATTGATGAAATTTATGAATATTTTGCATCATGAATATTATTAGTATACCCTATTTCTATTTGAAGCCATATTCTTAAGATAATAAATTTGGGTAATGGTTTTGGAAACCAATTTAGTTTCTCATTATTATTATTATGAACAAATAATAATGTGATATGATTATCATAATGGAAGACATCCACCAATTGTGGGTATGGCCAATTAATGAAAATACAACAAACTCCAGATATGTCTTCATGATGCATATCCGGCTAATATGCATGTTGATAACTGGCACAATTTGACACTGTTTTACACTGTTTGTAACTTATAACCAGGGTTGTTTCTTTGAATTTTGTGATATTTAAAATCTGGCGACTTTCTTGCAAAAAGTTAGCATAATGAGTTGAATTACGAATTGAGAATAGTTTTCCAAAAATTTCCAATTTTTTTATATGGAAAAATAATTCGGAAAAAATCCTCTGGTTATATAAGTTATAACGTATAACTTATAAGTAAAGAAGAAAAAATGGATAATATAATTCTCTGAAGTATTAATTACAAACGGAGTCTCTCGGCAGAGACGCATGCAGGCCCGAAGGGACCCACAATTTAGATTTGGGTTCGATCCTTTTAAGTCTCATCACTTCTTGTGAAGTTGCATGCTCGTCATCTTTTATTTATTCTGCTTCTTCTTGTGAGAAGGATCGATAGGGGAAGAGATGGCTGCGTGCTGTTGTTACAGCAGCAGCAATGCTGCCATCTTTTCCTCTTCCTACTCGTCGACAGAATCCTCTCTCACTCACAATGACGCACCAATTCTGTCTCCAACCCGTGTTTCCTTCTCGTCGTCATCATCGCTGTTGCACTGTAGCAGATTAGGATCTGCTGTTGTTTCTGGAAAATCGAAGTTTCAGGATTGTGTGAAGAACGCAGGATTTGCAAGTTCCAGTGCTGCGCAGAGCTCACAAACACATTATAACTCTTCTTCCTCTCCTACCCATCTCTCCTTCTTCTCAGCATCATCATCTCCGCACTCCAGATTAGGGTTAAGGGTTTATGGAGCATTAGGGTTTAAGGTTTGTTGGGACGCAGGGTTTGCAGATTCCTCCTCGAGCTTGCGAACGAATAGATTGCTACACGCCGCTGCACACGCACAAGAACCAGCAGCAGCAAATCAGGATTCACAGTTTGTCGCAGAACTGGATGGTGGGGAACCTGCACAAGAAGGGGTGGTGGTGTTGGTCATTGGAGGAGGTGGAAGAGAGCACGCGCTTTGTTACGGTTTACAAAGATCAGCCTCCTGTGATGGCGTCTTCTGTGCCCCTGGAAATGCAGGTATTGCAACTTCAGGTGATGCAATTTGCATCACCGATCTTGATGTTGCAGACAGCAATGCTGTTGTCTTCTTTTGCCAGCAGCGAGGTGTGGGACTGGTGGTGGTAGGTCCTGAAGCTCCCTTGGTTGCTGGGCTTGTTGATGATTTAACCAGTGCAGGCATCCCTGCCTTTGGTCCATCAGCTGCAGCAGCAGCATTAGAAGGCTCAAAGGATTTCATGAAACGCTTGTGTGACAAGTATGACATACCAACTGCAAAGTATCACTCCTTCACAGAGGCTGAGAATGCAAAGAAGTACATTCAGGAGCAAGGGGTTCCTATTGTAGTGAAAGCTGATGGTCTGGCAGCAGGCAAAGGAGTAGTTGTTGCACTCACATTAGAAGAGGCATTTGAAGCTGTGGATTCAATGCTGGTGAGGAGTGAATTTGGTTCAGCAGGAGGCATGGTGGTTGTGGAGGAGTTTTTGGATGGAGAGGAGGTTTCTTTCTTTGCACTAGTTGATGGAGAAAATGCAATTCCTTTAGTTTCTGCTCAGGATCACAAGCGAGTTGGAGATGGTGATACAGGTCCCAACACAGGAGGAATGGGAGCTTACTCACCTGCACCAGTGTTGAGTCCTGAGCTTGAGAAGCAAGTTATGGAATCCATAATCTATCCAACTGTGAAGGGGATGGCAGCAGATGGCTGTCGGTATGTGGGAGTGTTGTATGCAGGGGTGATTATTGAGACAAAGACAGGGTTGCCAAAGCTTTTAGAATACAATGTTCGTTTTGGAGATCCTGAATGCCAGGTGTTGATGATGAGGTTTCGGTCAGACTTGGTGCAAGTACTGTTGGCAGCTTGCAAGGGGGAGCTTAAAGGGGTTCAACTGCAATGGGCTGATGATTCTGCCCTGGTGGTGGTGATGGCTAGTATTGGCTATCCTGGAAGCTACTCCAAAGGTTCAAAGATTGGAAACCTTGATGCAGCAGAGCTTTCAACTCCAGGTGCAAAGATCTTCCATGCTGGCACAGCACTTGACTCAGAAGGAAACATTGTGGCTACAGGAGGACGTGTACTGGGAGTAACTGCAATTGGTAGAGATGTTGCTGAAGCTCAGCAGAATGCATATCAAGTGGTTGATCAAATTGACTGGCCTGAGGGTTTCAATCGGCACGATATTGGGTGGCGAGCTGTATCACGCTTGCAAAAGGTCTAAAGAGATTAGGCCTAGAGAACCTGAGATGTCACTTACAGAATGCTTTCTTTTCCTGCTTTTTGCAGTAATCCAGACTTGCAAACAAAGATAGTTTTCTTCTCAGTAACAAGAACTGGTCAGGAACTGTTCAGGAATTTTGCATCCTTGGTGAAGAAGTTTTGTTTTATGCTCCCTGCTTGCCATGAAAAAATATTTCTTAAGGATTCTTTATTGACCATGCTTTTTCTGCAATCACATTGGGGTGTCTTAGATGAACTTGGCCCTCATTTCAGAGCAATGCCAGTATTTCCAGCATATAGAATCTGTATTCCCAAATGTCTCTGAACCCTAGACCTTATGCATGAAACAAATGGCACAGGGTATCTTCAATGCTTCTCCAATCTGCAAACTTGCACCATTGCCATTCAAGTGAGAGTTCACACTATTAACTGGTATCCAGCTACCAGCTTTTAGCAGGTTCAGAAATAGCAAGCTCTAGAAACTTCACACTAGAATGGTCAAATCTCACAACCAACAACCTGGTAGAAGGGCTACAGCAATCTTGTACTGAGTCATGGTACTCAGTTTATGAAACAAACTCTCCTCCCCCGCCCGGCTGTGTTTAGGGCATAAGTTACCCGGACACAGGCTTGATACCAAGCTTGTTGTCAGCTTCTTGAACAGCTCTTTTGAGATGAAGCACTTGGTACTGCAGCTTTTTATTCTCAGACACAAGCTTCTCTTTCTCTGCTTCGTGCTCCGCCTTGACTTTTAACAATTTTCCACGAAGTTCTACCAATGAAATTAGCAACTCCTCCTGTCCAACCACACCTGCCACTCAAACAAACACAGCAAACCCAAATGTCAACAACAAAATGTGCTTAGCACCTGTGTCCTACTACAAGAAGCAAGTTGCTGCAATCCACCATGGATCAACCGCACTTGAGATTTACCTCCACCACCCTGCACCGAAGCTTCCAACTTCGCAATTCGCTCCTGCAACACGCACAGAGCTATCTCAATGAGTTCAGAGCCGGGCATGAAGCAAAAACCCTAGCAGTAATAATATGCACATCCACCTTACAAGCTACCACTCTCTGGGCTAGACTCCCGCCAAAGCAAGAATTTACTCACTGGAGTCCCCTATCCCTGCTAAAACAAAAGGACAATTAAAGCTCTATTCAGCTTTGAAAATGTCTGTCAAACAAGACGGCATTCTCTGGGTTGATTCAATTTTTTGAAATCCCGCTCACTCGACCCTACCAGCAGAAACTGTAAATTTGTATCAGAATGAAAATAGGAGTACTCACCTCTGCAAGCAGAGCGCGCTCGTGAAACGGATGTAAGAGAGAGTCGAGATCGATGGAGCGCGCGTCCGCCATCGCCGCCAATTCTTCTTCTTCTATTTCTTCTTCGTCTTCTTCGTCTGCTTGGTTGTTAGGGTTTAGAGCTCGAGGGTTTTGCAAAAACCCAATACGGCAACCCACGACATTCTGGAAAATCAAAAGAAGCTGATTCTGATTTCTGGAATGATTAGATGCTGCGTAACTTCGTTGATTACGAGCGGGGTCGATGTTGTTGTAACAAGGACACGACAATTTCATCCCAGAATAAGTTTTTTATAAACGAATAAAATGATTAATGTGACATTGAGACATTTTCATTATTTTTTCCATTGCATATTTAAAATCAACTATATCCAAAAAATATTTAAAAAAATTATAAAAATTATGTAGATATTTTTATTTACTTTACTGTTTTCCGTGTTACTTTGAAAATTAAAAAATAAACTAGTGGTAACCCGTGCCTGCAAGGCACAGACGGTTTTAGATATGGTTTAAAATATCCTTTCTTCTAATAGTTAAAAATAATTTGTTCCCTATTCACACTACTGACGATTTGAGGTAACGTCGGCTTGCATGCAGTTTGTCCACCGGCCAAGAATCTAGAATCAACCAATCGTGATCCATTTCCAGGGCTCATTTTCAATTGATCCTATTCACATTATTACTGAAGTAGTTAGGTGAAGATTAGCGTTTTTGTACGAAACCTCGTCCATCTTTTACTTAACTTGTTTTTTTCTTTTTTCCCGTGGTGGAAAGAAAACTCAGGGCGCCATCCGATTAGTTTTGTACTCACCGTACACACCTATGGGAAGAAGGCATGGAAAGTAAACGGACTGAAATGGAAAAAAATGGGTAACGAAGTGTAAAGTAAAAGAGAAATCTGGAAATAACGGAGCCAATGGGATTACGCCAAAGAGGTAATGAAAGCGAAATGACGTCAGAAAAAAAGAAGCTGCGTACAAAAAGAAAGAAAAACTGTGAAAAAAAGAAGAAAGAAAGTACCAAAGAAAAAGGGGCCAGGAATCGAAAGAAGTAAGAGATAAGTAAAAGACAGACAGACACACTGACGGACGTAGCGAATTAATTAATGTTTGATTAGGTATCATGGGGCACTTAACACGTTTAGCAGCTTTTAAATAATGCCTTCACAAAAAAGGAAAATAATTTCAAAATAAATAAATAATAATATGTAAAGCTTCCTTGAAAGAGAACCGGGTCAAAGAACCTACCCTAAACTGCCGGTTCTGCCATACAAACTCTTAGTTCGTTGCAAAATTCAAAAAGTCCTAAATTCTCTGGATTCTGAAAATTTTCAAAGAAGCTGGAACCCGGGCTTAACAAAATCAAAGAGCCACACAACACTTGTCATGACCAGTCTTGGGCTGTTATCAGCAACATGATCAGACCCCCTGACGGTTATCAGGCGGATCTTGTGTTTCACAGTCACAGTTCTCACTAAATCAAAGAACCAGTTCTATTACCCATGGCTCTCAAAAACTGAAAAATTCAATTGATGGCTATAACAGCCAGTTCTTTCATGAAAAGTGCTGGCTCTTTGAGGTTTTTCAAATAGGTAACTGGAACTGATGGTTCTTTCATTGTGATTGAAAGCAAAACCCGACTGATCTATGATTCCAAAAGAACTTTAAAACACAAATTGATGGTTATTAACAAAATCAAACACCCGCCCAACACTGTTCATGACTCATAACCCTCAACCCTTTGTTTTAAATTTTATTAGTAAGAACACAAACATACAATTGGCTATGGCTGAAAATTGATTCCAAGAAAAGTAAATCTCCAAAGTGTTTGTCATCTTGTCTTGTTGATATCCATGACAAATGCTTGTTTTATTGAAAATTTGTCTTTTCAAAATAAATGGCATTTTCAAATCCTTCGGGACTAACTTTGTTTGTGGGATGACAAGGTTCTTATGTTGTTGTCTTCTAATTATTTTTAACATTGAAGATATGTTGCACAAATTCTCATTCAAGTACCATTTGTCTGAACTTTGAGTGTCATTCATATTAGATAGTAATGTGACAAGACAATTGAGTTCGAGTTGAAGTTCATCATATGGAGGTGGTGTGCTTGGATGTTTCTATTTTATTACTTCAAAATTCTTGCAAATGACTAGTTACCTCGATTGTCATCAAATTACTTCAAAGATCAATCATCCTTGCCAATTTGATTTCCAAATCCATTTTTCACAAAAGCTAAAAGAAATCTTGTGTTTCTGTTCACCCAACTTTTCATATGATTATGAGATACTTATTTCAAGAGAGATTTTTATCATTGTAAAATGGATTAGTTATGTTCAAATTAGTTAATTGTAAAAGTTCACAATCTCAATTAAGCTCACATAATGTTTGACATTGAGGAAAATGAATTGCTTAGTTTTCAATCCCTAGCTTGTAGTAAGCATTGCTTTTAGACTTAATTTATGAATAAGTGTTGCAGTCAACCAAAGGAAAGGTTTTGATAAACGGCTTTAGTTGTTTGGTTTTGCATCCATGAGAAAGCAAGCCCTCATGCTTGCTACTATCAGGTTGTGCACACAACAAATCTGTCATGAACCAAGACAACAGATCATGTACATCAGGTCATGCTCCATAATTTTGTTTACTCATGACTCTGTGGTTAGGACCCTTGTTTCCTTGGAAATACACTAGTTGACTTGTGAGACAACATTTTCTGTTGCATCATCTCTTTCCCCTTCAAAGAACTCGTGACTGGAAAATTAACAAATGTATGTTACCAGAGTATTTCTGTTTTCGATTATGCACAGTAGTTACAATGCCACAATAATCTGATTCCTATAAACTATAACCTTGCTGGAGTCAAACAAGATCCTCCTTGTTGTCGTCATCATCCTGATGAGATGGTCTAAGACTTTTTGGCCTTGAAAATTTCCTTCCAACTGTAGTTGCCACAGACAAGAAAGTGTCAGATAACTGACCATTGATGCCACAAGCTCTATGTAATGCATAGAATCAAATCCACACAGGAACACACAGCTACTAAATCATGTGAAAAGCCACAAAGTAGTCATTTGATGACAGCACCCATTTTTGCAGCAGCATTATGCACCTCCTCAAACAAGGCCACAGTGAACCGGCACCCACCAGCGCACTATCCACTGGATGCCTGTTATTACTCAGTTGTGGATGAACCCTAAACTGAGTTAATATTTGGTTTCACCTTGGTAACCAATTCTGTAGGAAAATAGGTCTCATATGTAGGTAGGTAGGAAAATAGGTAACTACTAGGTGAGTAGATGGTTTATACATATGTAAGGGCTGTTTTTAGTACCTACTTACTAACAACCTGCTTGTGGGTTGTTAGTAGGTAGGTAGGGAAAAAAAAAGCAACTGAGCTAACCACCATGGTTAGCTAGGGAAATGAAACCCAACAGAAAACTGTTTTCTGAACACTTACCATTCATCCTTCATGGTGCACTGGTGGGTGCTGGTTTACTGTGGCCCTCCCAAATGACAAATTGAAGATTCTCTTCAATTGTATGCATCGAGAGAGAGTATGAAATGCCCACACGTTGGGAAGTTGGGAACTTTCATTGTTTCATTTGTTCTAGCATCAATAGTAGACTTGTTTTACACTACTGCTATGGCTTCTGTAGTTTTTTACACTCTCGGGCAATGCAGTTTTTGTTGCAACAGTGGTGGCATACATAAGCTCCTGGGGTGAAAGAAGGAATGAAAGTGGCAGATGGGGTATGGACCAATGAAGCAGAAAACTGGGGTGAGGCACTATCACTCCACTGCCCTTGTTACAGAATTATTAGAATCCAAACCCACCAATCACAAGCTAAAGAAGTGAAGAAAGAGGCAAACAGCTTGGTTAGTTTCTAGGAGCACCTACCTAACAAGAACCAAGGAGAAGAGGAAGAAGACATGTACCAGGAGAAGATGCCCTCACAACTACAACATGCACAAGTGACTTGTTTGGGGGGAGCTCCAATCGCATTGGGTACAGCTTTGCACTCAAGGGATGACGTGCACACAGAATAATGTCATCGTCAATCGCAGTCTCTGCATGTAATTGTTCAGTCAAATGTTTGAGGCTGTGACCATTGAACACAAAACTTGCCCACTCCTTGTCATCCATTGCCATGACTGCTGCTTCTCCTTGATTGTCATTCACCACTCTGTAAAAAATTCTGCGAGCATCAGACCTTGCTGCTGATCTCCATGTAGGTGAAGGCTCTGGGATTTCCTCATGATGTCCAGAGTTATCATGATGTCTCTGTTGTGGTGCTGATGATCCTGTTGATTGCTCCTTATCCTCAGACATTGCAATCTGTGATACTGCAAATGGACTTGGCACATGCTGGTGGTCGTCTTCTTCAGAAGCTGGGGTGTTCAGGGGCTTTCTTGGAGAATAGTACAGTTGTGAGTTGCATTTTTGCTCTTCCTCTGTAAGGGACCTGGATTGCCTTGGGATGAATAAACTTGATAGAGGAGTCTCCTCCTCATCTTCAACAGAAGGTGCAAGTACTCTTGTTGCTACTGCATGTTTTGGTACCTGTAAAAGCAGATGCAAGTTAGGAGACATGACCTCTTGAAGTTTGATGCTTAGAGCAGAAAATTCAATATAATAAACAGAGGAAAAGGAGATTGCTTACAGCTGTGGCTGTGATTAGTTCGGGCTCTGGATCTGACATATGTTCCATGATGTCAACTTCCCAGTAGATCCATTCATGGGTGGCTGATCGCACTGGGATATCATGTGTTACTGAGTTCCTCCACGGTGGAGGACCTCCATTTGCACGGAGAAAATTGCCACCCAGTTTGGTTTTCAGCTTGACAAATTTACCTTCAGCAGCAGCAATTGGCTCCCACTCAAGTGCCGCCGCATCTGCCTCGCAGGAAGAAGCATCAGGAGGATGGCTATTCTGAAGCACCTTCTTCCCTGTCATGCCCAGCAAAAAAGCATGATCTGATGCTGTCAAGTACAGTGCATAACAGCTTTTCAACCGGATTGTTGTTGATGTTGTGTTGCTGCTGCTCCTCCCTGCATCAACAAGCTCCACCTGCCATAACACTGCCTTGCTTGACTTGTGTCTATCTTGAGAGACAGAATGGTGATCATCATCTGCACATAGGTACTTGCCATGATGGCTTTTGAGACGAACAGTCTTTGCACCCTGGAAGAAATCCATGACTGTTTCTCTTCTGTTTCCCCGAGAAAGAAGTTGCTGAAAGAATGAATGCTCCCCAGTTTTTGCCCAGACAGATCACCAAAGAATTCTCGAATTCAGCTTCAGTTCTAAACCAATTTCCCTCAGTAATCTTTCTCATCTCTCTCTCTCTCTCTTCTAATCTTCACACCGAAGAGCGCTCCAGAACTCCAGAGAAGCTCCAGAGAAGGAATTCTTAGTGGCCACCGGAGAAGGCACACAGAAAGTGGAGAAAAGCCGCGTGTCGTGGGACAATGAGAGGAGATTCGTGGTAACAACTGCAGCAGCAGGAGCAATTGGAAGCGGTTGGGAAATTTCTCGAGAGGAAGAAGAGAACAACAGACAAACAGAGCAATGTCGGTTGCGAAAACTCTACGATGAAGAGTTCCCAGTGTCCTCTCCAGAGTTTCGCGGAGAGGCACCACACGTGTCGTTGAGGCAGACCCATTCCGTCAATTTTCTTCAAGAATACGACGACCAAGAGACCGACCACATACGACAGATAAGGGTGGGACCAGATTGCATCCAGATTGCAGCAGCCGGAATGCTTAGATGATGTCCCATTGATGGAAGGAACAGTGCCGCAGTGCACATGGTTTAGGGTTTATGAGAGGTTTCGGAATCGGATGCAAAGTGTCCAGAGACTTGGGCAGGGGTCAAATTTTTTCAGGACAAGAATCCCGGCTGAAAAATGGCAACGCGGCAGTGACAATTCCATTTTCATGGAGTTCTTCAATAGAGGTGCGACTGCTGTACGATTGCACACCGTTTGTCCTTTCTCTTTTGCTCGTCGAAGTTTGTTGAAATCCATTGTTGCCCTCTTGTCTTCTTCTCATAATGCACACCATTTGTTTGGTTGTTTGTCCTTTTACCTTCTCTCGAAGTTGAGTTGCTGCTGACCTTGTTGTTTTTTTGACACCATTGTAGAAACCACCATCTGCAAGCAGAATGTCTCCAAGCTTCCAAGAAGTGCAACTCTAATCACTACTTATATGATTTCTTCTTCAGAATTCTTTTTGCAAACAACCTGTCTTTCATTATTGCAAAGGAGTTTGTTGATTGGGGGGAAGGAGCACAGGAACTGCAACACAAGGCATGAGCAAAGAGAGGGGGACGCATGAGCTTGTGATATGTTTTTGCTCCATCTGTGTGCACCACTCTAATGCTCTTCTTCCAGTCAATCAATGCAAAAGAAATGTGTGTGGTGCTGCGACAGTGTTTGTTCTTCCTCCTCTCCCTTTCTACTGCCTTTTCACAATATGACTGTTGCCTCAGATGTCTACGATCTTTGGAAGACAAGAATTCAGTGGAGAGAATATCATTTTGTCTTGTTGCTCTTGCCCCAGTAATTTGTGCTTTGATCCTAAACCAATCTACTGGATTGTAGTCAATTTATTTGAGATTTCAAGCAGTGATAACCTGTACGATACTAGATGTTTTAGTGTTTTGAATTGTGGTGAGTATGGAGCATGGTTTGCTTCATACCTTTGTGCCAATTTGGATTAGATACTGTAAGGCAATGTTTGTACCAGATCCTGGATGTGCATACTTTGCACTGAGGGTTTTCAATGGAGAAGGGATTGGCAGTGTTCAGCAACTGGAAGAAAGTGATTGTTGTGAACTGGAGTGTGCTGATGAATAGAGTGGTTGTGAATCCAATCTCCCTTCCCAAGCATGAAATTGATTGACATGTATGCCAAATGTGGGAGCAGGAAGGATGCCCAAGATAGTTCAACAAGATGCTCCCTATGTTATGCTTTCCTAGACTGTCATGTTTTCCTAGACTGTCATGTTATTGAGATCTATGGGAATAGGGCAACGGAATCCAATACTCCTTCCTAGGGATGAGCCTGATCAATGCATGCCAAATGCGTGGGGAGGAAGGACACTCAAGATAGTTTAACAAGATGCTCCTTATTTGTGCTGTCCTAGACTGCCATGTTACTGGGAAATACATGTGGGCAATGCTGAAATCCATTATTGGAACTACTGGAGACAAAAATCTACAATGTGAAGGTGCGCAACTGAATCCTATCACTTTTGTGGCATCTTGGACATGTACAATAGCAACAGTTGAAGATAGTAAGACTTGTGCTCATTGATCAGCTTATTCAAATGAATTTTGACATTGATGTCTTTGTGAAGGAAAATAGCGTCCTTGACTCATAGTATGTGAAATGCAGGCGCATGTAGGATGCATGGAGTGTGTAGCAAGGTCACCTCGGACAATGTGGTCTTGTGGAATGCAGCAATATTTCGATTAGTTGTTGTGACATCTGAGCAACAGCAGGCAATGCATTGAGAAATGCAACAAGGTGTAGAGCCGATCTTTGTCAATTTCTTTTACAATATTTAGTGCATAGACCAGTGTAGAAGCATTTGAGGAGGGCATGTGTATATGAACCAAATGGGTTAGCATTTTAGGGTTTTCAATTTTTGAGTCAAGACTTAGTAAAAGAATTTCAAAAGAAAATTCAAAAATAACTATGAGCACCAAGGATTAAATGCCAAATAAAATTTGTGTAGCTTTTTCTTTTAGTTGTTCAATTAAATTCCAGATGAAAAATTATCAACGGGCACATATGGTCATTCTTTGCATTCCATGTGTTCAACACTTAATAGAAAATAAGTTTTCAACTATAATATCATGTTTTTAGAACTTTTGAAACAAAAAAATCTTCTTATAGTGATGTAGTCATTCACATTTGAACACATGAGAAAAACTTCAAACAACTAAACACATAAGTTCTCTAATTTGTGAACAACAAAAGATAAAATTCAACATCATTATTACATGCAAGGTTTCAAGTGTACTTTTCATTAGGTAGTATAATATGACTTCATGCTTTGAAACTAATCACATCACTTATTCTTGTATCACAATTTTCTAGTTATCATTCTTTAGTTGTAAGCTTGTAATTACATACTTACCGGAATATGGATATTATATCAACATTAATAAATTTAGAGGATTCTTGCAATAATTTGAAAATTAAAGATTACTAACTGTATTATAAGAATTATGAAATTATTATAATTTTAAAATCATGAGTACAAGAAATGTGTTTTAAAATGCATTGATAATGCTCTAACACATCATTGTGTTTATGTGGAACTTATTGAAATGTTACAATAGAAATGTAACATTTGAGTGCATATTTTAGTAGGTGACAACTTATGTTGAATATTTCAAAAGATTTAAGTCCTTGAATCCTTTGAATTCCATATTCAACAATTTAAAAGTTTGTGTATTCCTATATTTAACCTTTTGAAGTTCCTCCATTCCTTTACCCATGTATTATGTGCCATTCATATCCAAGTTAAACATGAAAATTTCTTGGGGAATAAACCTATTTGGACAAAGTAAGATATTATTTTTCAAAAATACTCAAATTCCTCAATCTAATAAAATATTTGGTTGTAAAGAATTATAAAAGTTATGAGTTGATTGAATTAAAAAATAAAAATGGAGATAATAAGATAATCATGAAACAAAAAATATGTAATTATGCAATTATAACATGTATAAAATCATAGGGTGTTTTAAGTGGCTTGTAACACCTTAAGCATTTTGACATGACATTCATCAAAATATTAAGTTGGTTTTGTTAACATTTGTTAAGTAGCCTAGATTTTAAGTAACCTAACCTAGGGTTAGGTTTTTAGGTTGTTTTGTTTAAGCAGCCCTGTGCAAATTTGCCACATGATTAAATAAAAAACACCCACCATTGGACACATGGTAGCATGCAACGATTCCTTTGTAATCATAAATGTACTTACCATAATTACATAACATTATGGCAAGAAATTTACATAATCCTACATTTATGATTAAATTTCTTCTACCATTAAAAATTTCTTCTAGATGTTATGTAAGGTAGTTTTTAAAATTATGTAATTATAGATGTCAAAAAAAATTCAAAGCTTGATTATTGTGTTTTAACATTTAAAAACAAGTCTTTTCAGTTTTGTTCAATGTTAGTGTCCTTAAAATCCTCAATCTACAGTTTCCCATCTATTTAGAAAAAAACAGGTCATTTTCATGTAAATCAAAGATGTTTGAATTTAATAGCATTAATCAACTATAGATTGTTGACTACTTTGTTTCCACTTTATGGTTAATTAGTTTGTGAAAATTACATTAAAAACACATGGAATTGTAAATTCACAAGTATAAAAACATTATGCACCAAACTTCATTAATGTTTACAATTAATATATTGATTTTTCAAAATCACATAAGTGCAAGATATAAGGGTAGTCAATTGTAGTTCTTAGTTTCTTTTATCATGATTACATAGGTATATTTGATAAAAATTGTTGAATTTGGATTGAAACTAGTTAAAGCCATGTTTGTTGATATTTGTCACCTCACCATGAAATCAATTTAGGCGTATATAGACAAACATTAAGGCAACCTAATTTGTTGTGGCATGTCACAATTCACACACAAAGAAAGTGCTAGTAAAAATCAAACATTTATTAGAATAATTTTATGTAGTTTTTTAAATACATGATATAAATGAAATTAATTTGTTGAGCAATAACATATATAAATCCAATCAAGGTTGAAAAGGTTCCTGAATCTATGTTGGTATGTTACATGATTTTACGGGTAAAATTGTAAATCAATTTTCACAAGACCTATGGTAGGCTTAATCATTGGAAGATGTATTGGCGGTAAGTAGCTAGTAAATATTTATGTTTCATTAAATCAAGTTCAATTCCTTGATTTGTGCTGTAGATTACCTTCATAATTTTGTGGGTGATCACAATCTTCTAGTTTTGCAAATCAATGTTTATAACACAAAATATTTGAAAACCCAATAATAAAAATATATAATTAGAGATTGTGCGAATGTGATGTTTTATATGTGGACATGGATTATGTGAATGTTCAATGTAAAACCAAAACCCACTTGAAATTAGGGGTCTATTGTTGTCTTTGTAGACATCATTTAAATGAATATTCAATGTAAAGTCAAAAATCATTAAACAATATGGGCACAATGTTGTCTCCATAGACATGGTTCAAGTAAATGTTTAGTGCAAAATTAAATATAATTAAACTAATGTGGATGTGACACTATCTATACATGAATATTTTTAGGTGAGTGTTCGATGCAAAGTAACAGTCTAGGAATGTCACACCTTGATTTTCCTAGATCCATCAAAATTTGAAAAATCATAGGAAACATTTGAATAAATATTTCCATAATTTTTTTTATGAGTACATTTATTAGGTTCCATAAATTTGAATTTTTAATGATATTAAGAATATTGTATATTTTGATGTTCCTAATCATTGCATTTAGAAAAAGTTTTAGGAATGCCATGCTACTTCATTTCCTTAAACTTTTTGGTCAATAACACAACTTTGAAACATGATTTGAAAATTTTCTTGGGAATTCTTTTCCTAAGGTAAGTTGGAAATCATCATATTTTTAAAAAAATTATTAGAAAATTAATTGAGTAAATATAATTTAGTTATGAATTTCCAAAGGTAAGGCTATCAATTTCTAAATGGGCACTTTTGATTAGGAATACAATTTTTCAACAATTTCTTTTTTTTTTAATTCCAAAATAAACTTCAAGCTATATATTACTATTTGCAATTGATAAACGTGAAAAAATAATAATCTATAGTTGTGAAAACATTTAAAGTAAAGGGCCCATGAAAATGATTTGGCCATTTTTCGGTTCCTTAACCATTCCTTGAAATGGTTCCTAGTGGTACCACCCAAGGATGCTTTTGCCCAAGGAAATAATGGGGCTGCAACATATTTCTCCACCTATTTTCTCATTTAAGGGACAAGTGATTTCACAAATGTAATGTTACCCAAAATGACAAAAAACTACCCACTAAAATTTCAAAAATCCAAGAAAAAGGTTACTTGTGTGATGTTATGCAAACTTGATGAAGTGAAATCCACATAAAAGGAGGAATTTGAAAGATATTTAACCTAAAATCTAGTAAGGGGGTTTGGAATATATTTGTCCTTGAAAATCAAAGTTTTCTAAAGCTTGAACTACTAGACCATGCTTTACCATTGTCATTAAAAATGTTAGAGATATTTTGTAGAATTACACATTAAAAAAGAGGAAAGTAGTGGCATCTTAAATATAAGCATTTTAAGGGGAGCTTTATAACAAAATCAAATAGTTCGTGGTAAATGATTATTTTTTTATACTTTTACAAGATTAAAAAACTAGTCTTAACAATGAAGATTATCAATGGTGACATCCTCTAGTTTTAAGTTAAAAAGGGGATCAAAAAAGGATCCGCCCATGAAGCTAATGCCACCTTTGGTTGAAGGTAGCCACCAAATCCATTTTCATGCACACAACTTGACATCATTTTCATGATAATCATTACAAAGTTTTAACTTGAAAAAATTGTTTATATTATAGAAGAAATGGTTGCTAAATATTTTTCTACTATCATCCCCCTATAGTCACCACATATTATAAGACATCACATATATGCTGAATTTTGCAATTGTAGGCATGATTGTATATTATATATTTTGACCCTAGCATTTTGAACTCACATGCAAGTACCACAATTCACTTCATGAACAATGATATTTACATATTGATATCATGAGGAAGTAATTAAGAATCGTAATACATGGAGAGATGTCACAAATATAGTAAGCAACTTTCACACATTTTTACATGCCTCTAGGGACCTTATTCAATCTTTAACCTATTCAAAACACATATTGAAATCATTTTATCCTCTCCACATTTTCATGAAGAACTAACATTATAATACAAAGTTCTTGAAGAAAGGAATAGTTCACAACTTTGCTTAAATGAATCATGAAATAAATTAGGCTTCACATTGATTTGCAAAAATATTTGCACACATTTTATTTCAAATAGTAGCATGACCTCCAAAGTTTATAAGTTCAATGACAAATGTATAGTCTACCATACTTGTATGAACTACAAATGTGAACTTTGGATTAATACAAAGTAAAATAAATAATGGGTCATGTTCTAACAACGTGACACAATATTACCAAATCAAAAACCCATGTTAACTTCATATTATCTCTTGCTTTAAAATCGCCTTGTAATTGAAGATAATCGTGATTCTTATTACTAGTTTTTGCCATTGATTCTAGAACAAAATGGACATGTAGATAATTCACATTTGACAAATTAAGCAAAAGCCATTGAGTACATATTAGGCAAAGCATAACAATGAAGTTATAGTTCCTTGCCAAGGTTTTCAACATTTCATTGTGCCACAATGCAAATGCATTTGAGTTCAATTTAAATTTAAATTTTGTTCCATTCAGTTTGTGTACAAATGAATTGGTCAGTTGTGGGGTTTGGTGTTTGGGTGTTCTCAAGTTATTTTTACTTGGTTTTAATAACGAGAAGCTAAAAAATGCACCTTGAGAAGTTCTAGTTCACATTTATACATTAGAGACATGTTGATATTGAAAGCTTAATGGGCACATTTGTTTACACTTTCAAGCTTACTAAACAAAGTAAAGGACCACAACCTTTTCATATCACCCTAAATTCATTTGCAACTTCATCATGTTATCAATGTCACATGCATCATGATTAAACTTTAAGTTTTTACATAAAAAGTTCAATTTTGCGACCAAATTTAAGGTTTTTTTTTCACTAGCTCTTATCATGATTACACACAATATATTATGATGACAACAAGGTAATGTAAAGCCATTAATATCATTCTTATTGCATGGATATAGGCAGTTTCCATTGGATACTAGTAGTACCATTAGGCTAGAAATTTGTAGACCTTAATTAATGTTGGGAACATTTTGGATGAAAAATAACAATCAACAATGTGATTTCACAAAGAGCCTTTCACCATTTCAACCATTTTGCCCCTCGTTGCCCTTGTGTTGGAACAACAATTTTTTTTTCTTGTATATGTATTTGAAAAGTTCATAAAAACGAGTTTTGTCACCCTATGGGATGAAGAGAAGTCAGATGGTTTTTATATTGATGAAAAAGGAAAAGGAGAAGCACCAAAATGTGAAAGGGACAAAAGAAGAGACAATTGATGTTGATATTCCATTTAGTGGTTGTGAGTCGGGTTGTTTGTCTATTGCAAGGTTGTGTGTGTTTGAAACTAGTGATGTTGCGTGGTGTGAGTTATTTCATGGTGGTTGCAAAAACAGTGGTTTGTTTGGTTTCTCTTGATGGAGTCTGGCAATGGTTTAGCTTAACATGGGAGCTTGTTGGTGGAATTTATGAATGGGAGCACGAAAGAACCTATTTAATGAGTTCCATTTGTTAAGCTAAGTACCAAAGTCGTTTGTTGTAAAAGTTGGTGTTGTGATAAAAATGCCATATGTGATAGATAGTTGTGTATGTTCAAATATTTATGTTGTACTTTCCAAAGCTTTTCCATTGTGCACTAAAATGTCAGGACAACAAATGTAAGAACTATAACATGATAAAATAAGTATGTATGGTGAAGATAATGAAAGATAGTATGGACAAAAGAATTGTTAGTTTGTGATTGGCATCCAAGAAAAAAAGGAGGAATTACACTATATAGGTCATCTAAATCTTGAGAATCCATGGGTAGTTAGAGACCTAGTTGAGTGGGAATTCTAGGGATACGTGATTTCGCATTGAGTGAGAATTCTAAGGGATGAGGGGTTGTTGATTTGTGTCAATGCTCAAGAGATTGCCCTACCAAGATGTGCTTGAGTTTAAGAGTGGGGAATGATCAATTTTCTTGGTTATATCAATCACTGGATGCCCAACATAAGACCATGATAGCAATTGAAAAGGGTCTGAAGAGATATAATTCACTAGAATACTTCATTTCAATGTTGTTGCAACTACTTTGTTAGCTTGGTGCTATAGATGTTTTTATTTGGTAATAAATATTTGGACATGTTTTGGAAGATGATAGAAGTATCTTATTTGTGATGATTTGATGTTTGTTGAATACTTGCTACATTAATGAAAATTGAATCATGTTGACCAACTTAATTCAGTAGGACATGTGGGATTATCTAGTCTTTCTTTTTTGCTACAACCCCATTTACATTGCCACAAAAGCCCTTTATGTTTTCTTTGATAGGTCTATAATTGTGGGTTTAGTTATAGGGAACTTTGTAAAGAACTTTAAAAAACACATGTTCCCACAAAAAAAGATGAGCATTAGCTTCAAACGATTCACAAGTTGATTTATAACTTCACATTTTGATTAATGCTTAACTTATAGAGTTGTGAGGTGATTATGAATACAAGTGGAGAGAAAGATGTAATGAAAAGTTGTTGAGTTAGGATTTGTGATCAAAACAACCTAATGGAAAAAGACCCTTAACGGGCTTGACAATGTCCAAGAATTATTTCATACCCATAAAAAAATGTTATTTTTTTCCTAGTTATTTGATCCAAAGTCAAAAATTAATTTTATGTGCCAAAGTTATTGTAAATTTTGTTGCATTCATCAACGAGCCATTTGTTGGTTATGACCATAAGAAAGCTTAATTACACATTGGTGTAAAATTTGGGAATAAAAATTTGGCTTGAACTTGATCCAATGTGTGAATTTCATTTGAAGGACTACATACTAAGTAACTAGTGAGAGTGCATTGGTTACTACATATAATTCTAGTGACAAGTAATCAGAATTAGTGTCCATGGACCGTTCCAAAGACAATTTCAAAAAGAACTACCTCATTTTCAAGCCTAACTACATTTTTTCTTAATATGTATTTCCTTTTCCTATGAACTTTCTTAATAACTATCTCCCACCTTTTCTAACAAATACCTCCATTTTATAACTAACTCACTCTTTCACCTATCCACCAACATGATGGATATGAAAAAACAAATTAACATGTGTCTTTTCATGTCCATGAAATGTATATTAATTTAAATTAAAATTCACATTGACATGAATAATGATGAATTATTGAAAACCATATGAAAAAATAAGAAAAAATAAAATAGTTGATCACCACTGGGAGCATGCAGCATTGCGGAGCTCTAATTGATTGCACAAGAGCAGTCAGGTTGCCAGTTATGGGACATAGAAGAAGGTGAGTTGTGAGGTTTAGTCAACCAACAACTAGGAAAGTGCAAAAAGGTATTAGGGAGGTCAGAAAACATCAAAAGGTAAATGTAATATAACTGAGGAGCTCTTGTGGCATGCTCCCACATTAGTGAAATGCTCCCAATACTCAACTATGTGTGCACGTGAAGATGGGCATTCTTCCATAGAAGGGCATGCATCTAAATGAGAAGTTTTATTTCCAATAAGCGAAGCTTTAGATCCAATAACGGAAGTTTTCAATTTTCAGTTTGAATTTACCATAAAGGGCTGCACCATTGCAGAATGAACTGCCTTGTTTTGTCAAATTTTGAATGAGGATGCCCTTTCTTTGGAAAGTTAAGGCCCACTTAACACAAGAGAGTGAGAGGCCTCGACCATTAAAATATAAGATGCCTAATTGGAGGAAAAGGCCTCTGTGGTACCAGTTTACACAATGGGCTGCAGGCCTAATACACCAGAGACAAACAAATGGATGAAAAGTCAATACAGATTCTACATGGCTGGGAATGGATAATGCTGCATGGCATGATTGGTAATCAAAAAGGATGAAAAGGGACCAAGGGAATGATGACTTCCCTCCAGATTGTGTTCCCAAAGTTCATACCTGAAACTATGGAAGACTGGCTAAATCCTTGGCTTCGGTTCTCTGAGTAACAAAGCATAAGATGTGCCAGCTACTTGTGTGTCCCAAGCTGCTCAACTTCCTGCACAGTAGCCTCAACTTCACACAAAAATGAAAGAATCCAGCTCTTTCAATGATGAAACATCTAAATCCAGCTCTTGCTTGCTTGAGATATTGCTGATTTGAGATATTGCTGATTTATTAATCTTTCCAATCTGGAGACCAACAACACAGATCTCTGTATAAGCCAGAACTGCAAGGCTATGGCAAGGACTTTGGTCCCTCACCAGTAACTCCTCCAATAACAGAGTCCCAATGACACGTTGGGAGCTAGAACAGGTGTAAGAATGAAATAAACAATCTGGGTTACAAAAAAAGAGCTTTACACCAGAATCATGATTGTGGACACCCTGTCCAAAACAGAAGATGAAGGATGGCCAACTCCTGTTTGCTACTTTTGTTTTGTTGAGCTATTTGATAGTGACCCACTATTCAAAAAGGTATTCACTCAGCTCTCCTTCATGGGCGCCTGAAGTTCTTTAAAAAAGCCATCAAACCAACAGCAGCCAATGCACCTGAGGCTGTAGCTGCAGGAAAACCGTAATTTGCAATCTTACTCCTCTGTTCCAGTGAGACTTTCAGGGAACTCAACTCTGAAGCAAGCTCCCGTGCCTTCTCCTCACTTGTGTCCTTGTCAGAATTGGCCTTTTCTAGAGAAGCCTCGAGGACCTTGACCTGAGCTTGCCATGTTGAAAGCTCTGATTGTGTTCTTGCTGATGAATCAGTCAATTCAGAGGTCGCCTTCAACAGCTCAGCTTCCAGCCCCTTGCAAACCTCACTGGACATCCCTCTGTCCTTCTGCAGATTGGCAATTTGAATCTGAAGTTCCTCAGTGCTTATCTGAGCATCAGACATGGTGGCTTGAAGCTTCTGAACCATTGACCTTGCTGTACTCAGCTCCTCTTCAAGAGACTCTTTTGAGTTACTTGACAACAAGATTCCAGTATGCAGTGCTGCAGGAACAAGGGCATTCCTTAGGAACACTAAAATTGGACTACTGCTCAAATTTCTTCACCCACATTATATGCATCTAACAGATCTTTCCAACAGTATAAACATCAACTCATGTTCATCTATGTTCATTCAACTGATACAGCTAAAAAGCCTTTCACCTGGGTCAGATCATGGCAATCCATACCTTCCTTTTCCTCTTCAAAAATCTGAGCAGCCTCAGCTGCTTTGCTCTTTGCAATTTGCAGCTCATCTTGTAAACCAGAGACTGTAGCTTCCAGGCTCTTCACCTTTGCAGCAAACTCCTCTCTCAGAGTATTCTGCAGCTCCTCGGCTAGGGACCTTGCAGCCTTCAATTCATCTTCAAGAGATTCTAGCTTGTTATTTGAGACCTCCAATTCGACATAAAGTGCTGCAAAACCATTGGCTCAAATTCAGAGAGGCTCCTGGAACATCACCACACCAGTTCCAGTCTGCTTTGAACATGCAAGGCAGTTTCTTCATCCCAAGTAGATTTCATATAATCTGCTGAAATGATGAAAAATAGATATCCATACCTTCCTTATCCTTCTCACAGATCTGAAGGGTTTGAGCTCCTTCACTCTTTGCAACCTGTAGCTCATCCTGCAAACTCAACACACTGGCCTCCAAGCCCTCCACCTTCGTACTGAATTCCCTTGTATGAGAATCCATCTCTGCTCCATGGTGAGCCAGCTGATCTGCCAATTCAGCTGCCAGCTTCCCATTTTCTTGCTTCAACCTCTCTTGCTCCAAACGAAGCCCCTCAGCCACCTATACAAAAAGAATTGATCCAAACATCCCACAGCTGTGATGGCCTGGAAAGAAGGGCACATGATCAAATTGATGACCTAAATGCACTGCAACCAATTTTAATGCCAAAGCTTGGAGAAACATGAGCCCAACACCTGAGTGGGATTACCCCAGAAATTATAACAGAGGAAATGTCAGAAAAGTAACTTGTCCTATCATCTTCACCATTGGTCAAACCCTGAGCACTGCCTCTGACTAATGGATAGTCATATGAGCTGCTCACCAATGTTGTGCTAGTAACCTCATCCTCAGCTTTCGAAAGGGCACTTGATAGTTGCTCCAACTCCTTCCTGAGCAACTCCTGCTCCCTATAAAGTTTCTCAACCTCTGCAGCTCTATCTCCTGCCAGTCCCTGCAGAGAAGATTTTTCTTTCTCCAATGTTTCATGTTCAGTAGATAAAATTCCAATCTCCTTCTCCAGGACTTCCACCTTTGATTTAGCAGCTAAGGTGTTGCTATCTGATTCCTCAATTTGGATGTTTAAGGCAGAAAGTTCTGCACTCAACTCAGAAACAGAAATTCTCAAGTCTCTTATTTGAAGAGACAAAGAGTCTTTCTCCTCCATTAATGAGGCCTTCTCCTGGTTAAGCTTTGAAACCTCTTCCTTTAATCCATTAATTGCCTCCTCTGCTGCATGTCCTGCATTTGCAAGTTCTTGCACCTGGTTGGCATGCTCCAATTTGAGAGTGTTGATTTCTTTCCATGCTTCTTCCACCTGTGGAAAATCATCCAAAATTTAACATTCATTGACCCTCAAGCCTCCTCACACATTACTGAAGCAAGTCCTGCTCAACACTGACAGCAAACCCTTGCGCAAGACAAGTTCCCCAGGAGAAACTGTGATGAAGTCAAAATCCTCAAATAGCAGTTGCAGCACAGGAACTGATGATGTCATTTCTCACCTTTGAATTGGCAGCTGTTGCCATTCTGTCTGCTTCCTTAACATGGGCAGATGAATCATCAAGTTCCACACTCAACCTTGACACAGCAGCTTCCAAGTCTCTATTTTTGTGAGACAAGAAGTCTCTCTCCTCAGTCAATGCAGCCAACTGCTCATTCAGCCTTGAAGCATCCTCCCTCAGCCGAGAAATCTCTTCCTCTGATCCCTGTTGCTTAGTTGCTAGTTCTTGTACCTCATTGGCATGCTTTATTTTAAGACCAGCAATCGCTTCCTGAGTTTCTGCTGCCTGTGGATGGTTATCCAAGTGTCAGTTCCCAGGATCCTCATTCCTAGTGCAAACCATGGTACAGAAGTAAGATCAATCATGAAGTTAGCATGATGCAAATATCAGTTACATATCAATTGCACGGAAAACTAAACTCGTATTACATCTCCATAAGTATTGAGAATTTTTCCATACTTACAATTTTTTCTACCTGGATGGAATTGAGAGACGACCCAATAATTGGGTTCTAGAGGTTTCAAATCCAATAGCATATCAGTACACAGGAAAAGAGAAAAAAAAATGGGGAGTGTTTGAACAATAGGGACAGTGTCACACATATATAGTACTGACCAGCTACCATAACAGCCCCACTGACTTCATCAGCTGCCAACATGGGTACAGGTCAATGTCATACATTGCAAATATCTATAAGATTGCAAAGAAACTCCAGGATAATTAAGGTAACTGCTATGTCAATTGGCCAAACAAAATAAACACAACAAGAATCAGAGCAGTCATAACCTTCAGAGTATCACTCATCAAGTATTGGACCATCACCTTCATTACCGAATGGCAGTGACTAGCTACCATTATCCTCACTGCTTCATCCTCTCCTGGCAGTAAGTTTGTAACAGCACAATAATCTGCTGTGGGAAAACAATCATACCAGAACTTGCATCCTGAGTTTGTCACATTTCCAGAAGAAACAAGACTCAGTCATGATTCTGGCTAGCTCACTCAAGAGGTGGCTAATCAAAATCAAGCTGTATCCTTGTTCAATATTTTGAGGGTAGGCTTCATTTCATATTAGGTTTGACCCTGTACAAGCAAGCATCTAACTAAGTCTGAGGCATAGTGAGGCCTGCATACCAGGTAATGGGCAGCCCTGAAGGGGCACCCTGAACACATCCTTTAACCAACATTGCTGAGTTTCCATCACATTAAACAACATACTGAGTTTCTGTCAAAAGACCAGCAGTAATATGGGGACTTAGCCATGATACTGCATAGCCTCAAACATTTTCAAGAGCTATTTTGAGACATGATGGTCATGACCAGTGTTGTCTGGTTCAAGATTTCAAAAGGAACCTTTGCTCCCAGTTCTAACAACCAATCAAATGCAATAACTGCCTAAAATGTAAGGGCAAGCTTATACTTTTTTTTGTAAAGTTATATTTTTATCCACCTAGAGAAGCTGAGAACCTTAACCTGTTCAAAACAAGGCAGCACCCCCAGTTCACGTTCTCATTCAATTTTGAAAAGAGGCCCATTGCCTGGTTAAGTTTCAATGGCAGTTCCATCAAAACTTGGGACCTGTAGTCCAGAGACCCTAGAACCTGACCTATGACCTGGACCTCAACCTACCTAAATCCCACACCCTGCCAACACTCGTCATGACTTTCAAAATTTCTAAAGTTCTCACAAAATGCTAAGACAACCTGGTTTGCAGACAAGCTCACCTCTGATTTGGCAGCCAAGGCCAATCTGTTGACATCCTCCACCTGAACTGATGATGCAGCAAGCTCTGATGTCAACTTTGAGGCAACAGCTTCCAAGTCTTGTTTCTCAAGATCAAGGGAGTTCTTTGCCTGAATCAGTGCAGCAATATCATTGCTCAGCCTTTTAGCCTCCTCCTCCAGTCTAGAGTTTGCTTCCTCTGCCACATGTATTTTATTGGAAAGTTCTTGCACATTATTGGCGTGATCTGTCTTCAGAGAAGAAAGCTCATCTTGTAGTTCTTCAGCCTGTAGATGATCACAAGAAAACATAATTCACTTTATAATAACAGTTACAACATCATGCTATGGTTGCAGTCAAGGCATTTTCAATAAGGAGAAGCCTCTGTCCACACAGGAGCAATTAATAAGAAACAAGACATCTTATAAAAATCATGGTCATTCAAGCAGAATGACATGAAAATTTCAGACAAGTGAAACATTCTCACCCTTGATTTGGCAGCCAAAGCTACTTTCTGTGCATCCTCAATTTGAGATTCTAAATCCTTCTTCTCAAGAGCAAGGGAGTTCCTCTCCTTAACTAATGCAGCTATTTCTTGGCTCAGGCCTGATGCTTCCTCCTTCACCAAGAAGTTCTCTTCCTCTAATCGATTTGCTCTGTTGGTGAGTTCTGTCAGCTTGCTAGCATGCTCCCTCTTTAGAGTTGCATTAAGTTCCTGTGCTTCATTTGCCTGCAAGTCAGCACTCTTGAGTTATGATGCTATATTTGACCACATAGACCCCACAAAGCCTACAGAACTACCTCCAGATCCCCATATAAAATTTTGGGTGCCTCACCCTTGACTCAGCATCTGAGGCTATTTGCTCTGCTTCTGAAATGGAGTGTGATATTGCAGAAAACTCTGAAACCATTTTGGACATAGAAACTTCCAGTTCGTCCTTCTCCTCAATCAGTGCAGTCCTCTCTTGGTTCATTGTTGAAGCTGCTTCCCTCAATAAGGAGATCTCTTGCTGTGACTCATGTATTATCACAGCTTGCTCTGATATCTTGTCAGCAAGCTCCTTCTGGAGAATAATGATTTGCTCCTGTGCTTCTTTTGTCTGCAGATCAAAGTGCTCAAATCATTATCTTCATCACAAATGAAACACTGAGGAAATGCAGCAATCCAAATGGTTGTGGTGTCAATCATAGACACCTGCATGGAAAGCTGTAACAACACCAAAAGTGCCAGAAGGAAAAACACAACAGAAATCAGTCGTCCTCACTTTTGACTTTTCAGATAATGCCAGTTTTTCTGCTTCGTCAATACGGGCTGATATCTCTGACAGGTTTGAATTTGACTTGGAGAGAGCAATGTCCAGGTCTCTCTTTTCAAGAGAAAGGGAATCCTTCTCTTCTATCAGTGTGGCCCTTTCTTGGTTCAACTTCAAGGCTTCCTCTTTCAGTGAAGTGTTCTCTTCCTCTATTACACATGTTTTGTCAAACAATTCTTTCATTTGGATATTGTGCTCAGTCTTGAGAGCAGAAACTTCCTCCTGTGCTTCTTTAGCCTGCAGATAACCACAAGAAATTTGTATCACATAAATGAGTTGTTGAGAAAACTCCACAACTACTTTGTGAGAGACACTTCAAAGGTGTCAGTTCCAACCTGACCACAAAAAACATGACAGAATGTGTGTTGTCGTAATGTTGTCAGTATCACAAACTATCACCTTGATCAATGGCAGTGACTACCAGCCAACAGAAATCATATTACTTAAGCTTCCTCAAATTTTTTTGTCACCGTGATGTCATGGAGACAAGCCTATATCAATAGACCATTGTCACAACAATTCAATAAAATAATAGAAAAGCTCTCACAAAAATACCATCATGCCACTTACCACAGTTAGCTCTTCCTCTAGCTCCAACACCTTCTTAGTGAGAGAGTCTCTGTCAGTTCGTAGACTTGCCACTTGCCTCACCAATTTGTCATTCAAGTCATGTAGTGCTGCCACCTTCTGATCTTCCGTGAGTGGGCTCCGAGGAGTTCTGGGGCTCCTAGGAGTTCTAGGGGAGCCCAGAGCCTCTTTACTGTCACCATTGATGGGCCTTGAATCCTGATGTGAAGGAGATACTGGTGGTTTCTCTGCTCCAGAACCAACAAAAAAACAACTCCTTGGGTCCAAGTCTTGGAATAATGCTGACTAAAGGACACAGTAATGTACATGTACAATTGAACAAAGCAGCTCATCTAAATGGGGAACACAAACCTGATGTTTGTGGTGATGGGGGCTGTTCCCTTAATGCTTCATAAGAGAGTGGGCTTGGGGGCTGAGTATGCTCTCCACCTTCAGATTCCTGGTCTCCAGTCTCAGACACATGATCCCCATTGTCTGAGCCAATGTCTCCATTACTCATGTGGTCATCACTTTCAATGTTTCCACTTGCTGTGGCCTTTTTCCTACTGGCATGATGCTTCTTGTGATGCTGGTGGACAGGCATGATGTCTGCAAAGAACATCATTGCAAGGTTATAACCACACCACAATTCACATGAGAACACATCAAACATAGTCCATCCAAACAGAGTTGAAAAGCACAAACAGAAGGAGGGTATCTGAAGACATGAATTGGATCATCAAGCTGCAACAATTCTTCCTGCTGTCTCTGCTCTGGTTCCTTAATTCCTTCAGAAAACAACAATGCTTCCCATCTAGACAAAGGCTTGCATTTATGCACTCTGAATCCCAAAGTGAGATGTCATTGACACATCTCGATATTACTGCCACTCAGAAAAGAACGGAGCCACTATTGGACAAGAAAAATTCCATGCACTGAAGGCAAATCTCTGGTGGCTAATGAAAAGTGGAGGAAGCCCTAAACTTCCTCCAGCTCATATCTAAAATGCTCCCAGAACCAAATTCTCTGAAAATGCCAACCTTGTGTCTCCCTGACTTTGGGATTCTCTAATTTCTTGGAAAAATGTTGCATCGTCTCAAAATTGGACTAACACTCTATATGTTTGTCTGCTTTGAAACAAAAAATTGCAGTCTCCTGGATACTAGAGGACAGACAAGCAGCTTTATTTCAAAATACATTAACTATCAACCGTCACACATTCTACCACAGGGAAAGCCATGCACCGTGGCCTCTTCTGTGCACTTTGATAGGAAAATTTGGGTGAGGAAAAAAAATAAGCTGTATTGTTTGCACATACAGCACTCTCGTGAGCATTCTATCACAACAGATCGTCTGGCTCAATCCCTGGAAGCCAGGAATTCGAGTAGACCCGAAGTTTATGCACATGATCTGGGAAAATAAAGCTCACAACACGGAAACATCAAGAAATCAACAACGTCGATAACGATTACTTTGCACAGCTTGAGGGGCGATTAATGCGGCAAGGTCGCTAACACATCTCAACGACAAGCTAGAAGGTGAAAGTTCATGATCGTAGTCTCTTCCCATATCATATGTCTGACGGTGAGTCCACACTGTCAAGTGCCGTTGTCCTCAAGCCTGCTAACAAACAACAGCATTCCCGCTTCCAGAGTCCGGAACCCCGGGTAACTGTACAAGCAGGATGGAAACCTAACATAGCGAAGCAAAAAAGAAAGAAAGAAAGAGAAAAAGGAAATGCCGCCGCCCGGCACGCACAGCACGAAAGATCCAGACAAGCAATCCAAATCCAAATCCAAATGGAGACAGAATTCATACCGGAATGACGATGCAAAAATCTCCAAGCCGCAAGCTCGCAGATTTAAGCTTCAAAACAGATGTAAGCTTCGGGCCTTCATGAGCCTCAAAACCTCGTGTTGAGAAGAAAGACGCGACCAGTTCCCGCTGCACGCACGCACACACACACACACACAAACACAAGAGAACACACAAGGAGCAAATAGCGATGAGAAACTACGAGAGAGAAGTCGAATGAAAGAGCGCGAGGAGAAGAATGAAGAGAGAGCAGAACAAGACGCAGACCCGGAGAGTAACAGGCAAGATCGCGCGGGGAATGCGAAGCGGATGGCTGTGTTGGAGATGGCGATGGGGTGGTGCTGCTGCTGCTGCGCATCCAGGGAGAAAGGGGAGACGGAAAGGCAGCCTATCAGTTTCTAGGGCTTTGTCTGGTTGCCCCAAATCTCGGGCCCTCGAAACGTATCGGGATCTGGATTTGACCCAGCCAACTTCCAGGTCCTCATTTACAACTATTATTAGTAGCCCTAAACGTTTGCAAATAGTAAGTAACCCCAATGGGAATTTTATTTGATTTTGATTTTATTTTCTTGGCTCTGGCTGTGTCTTTAAGGGGATAGGGGTGGATATTACAGAAACACAAAGGATTTTGAAAGAATTATTTTTTAAAAAATTTTATGTCACTTTTAAAGGTTCCTTAGATTATAAAAATCTCATCCAAAGGTCCCTGTTAATTACATGTCCTTTCTTCTGTTTATAATTTAATAAAATTTTCTGTTCACAATTTTTGAAGCTTCTGATTGGTCCTCCCCTTATCTCTCTCACTATTGCGCAACCTCTTCCTCTTCTTTTTTTTTCTTGCATACATTGTCTGGACAGAGAATGGTTGCGAAATTTCATCCCTGAAGAGGAGGGTTATATATACTTTGGTCCATCTACAAGAAGGTTATGAGACTTTTCATCCACTCACATGAGAGTTATGGAATAGCTTAGATTATGTCTGGTAATGAGCTCAAGGGCACTAGTTACGGGAAATAACTGTGACATTCCCACGCCTCATCTATTTCCGGTCACCAGCATCCTCTTGCTGGTTACCGAGTCCATAATAATTAGATGTCTTTGTTAGGGATCATAATTTAACACTCACACCTTGACCTTTGTGTTGGGTGTGCCTGCAAACTTGTCCCCACCAGGTTCGCATGTAGCGTTACCAGAGACAATGGTCATGGGCACACACATTATATCATACATAACTAGTTTGGGTGTCCCATGTAGTCAAGTATTATTACAGCTTTTTTTTTTTTAAGGCGAGACACTTAAACTATATCAGCTGTTAGTTTTAATTGAATCAACAATTGAGATACATGCTTGAAATTTGAATCGTTTGACTAAAATTTTAAATGCGTTGTGAAATAGGCCTGGGCAAAACTTGTTATCACCAATGGACCAATGACTTGCCCTATCAGCCTCATCACATTCATGTGTGGAATAGGCCCGTTCCATAAAACATAAAGCTTTGGAGTTGTAGATTATGTCATTTTCTTGATCACATTATATGACATAATCTTCTAATGATGATCATACACTCTTAATAGTGACCAAAAGATGTTTATTAATTGTCTTTTTAATTGTTAAATTTGCACACAGACCGTAATGTTATGAAATTGTCTTACCCGTGGTCATTATTTTGGGCACATCACCTAATAAACTTGCTTGGTGCCTTACTAACAGAATAGACTGAGGCTTGACAATTCCATCGAACATTTAGCTCTCATTTGGTTTCACATTTTGAGGAATATTCACCAGGTTTTTATTCTGAACTATGAGTTCAATTTTTCTTGGAATTGCTAGGAACATTTCCTTGTTGATCTAAATCTTGCTATAAAAAGGCAAATTATGCAATTTATTTTATTTTGAAACATCACATTGTTTCAACCATTTAGGAAATCATCTTCCTACATCTTTGAAACTATTTAGGAGAAAAACTCATGCACAGAAAGATTTTCATTAATATGGTCATTGTGGTCATCTTTGAGTAAATTTTTGTTAGAGACTTTTTTTTGGGGCAAAGTTTTGGCAATGGGTCAACCAATAACTATGGTTTTTAGGTTCCTAGCTTCTTATGGCACTGAACACAAAAGAATCTTAATCTTTCCTTTCTCCCTTGGGTGGGTGCTTTGTTATGAAGTTTACCAGGGTTTCATCAATCAAAGGTTGAACCAGCCTAAGTTAAGCTTGAGAAAACAATTAGGAGCACTGGTATCTATTATAAACTGCTGGTACTTATTGGTGGTTTTCAAGGCTTGGTAAGCATCTCCAGCTGTGCCCCCTATATCAGAATTCACAAATTCTGACATACGGTCTTAATTATATCCCTTTCCCCACCAGGGTTTTTATTTCAATTTTTTTGGTTTCAATAGTTTGGAATTTTAAAACATTTTTCCCAAGTAGTTTACACTAAGAAAGAAAATACCTTTTTTTTAATAAACATGATCACAATGCTGAAATTCGTTTTAAAAAAGTCACGGTTTCTCACCCATTCTAGTGAAAAAGTGGATAATATACAGCAAGAGAATATTTAAATCTCATCACCTAGACCAATCATTGTGATTGATCAATAAAAAACAGTAAATGTTTTAGTGCAGATCTTTAAATTAACACAATTTGAGATCTAGATCAATGATTTTTTGGAGCAAATTTTCAATAGTTGGAGACACAAAAAAATGGAAAGCTTTTTTTTCTTTTTTCTTTTTTTCTAGCATAGTTAAAAATATATATTCTTTTTTTTTTGGGAAAAATTCCCCAAAATTTGGGAACCACAATACTGAACTTAGAAAAAATAATTTAAAAATTAAAAATTAAAAAAACACTGTGATGTAGATAGTATAAAAAAGACAATTTCAAACAATTTGACTCTACTTCTGTCATATGCGATGTGCAGGTGATTGCACTGCGCTGGGTGGAGACTGAAGACACTCTAAGTTAGAGTTTCCAGTCGAATGTGATTGTTCCAAGAATTTTACCTCCATTGAGTCGGTGCCTCCTTTTTCACCCTTTGACCATGTCAATGAGAGTATCATCAAGTCTTCTTTTCGGTGGGCCACTGAAGAGGGTCAAAAGTGGGAGTAGCCAATGGAGATATCCGTAAAGTCAGGAAAAGACAGGGTGAGTACCCCGAGTTTGGTCATACACAGGGTGAGATTAAAAAAAAACACCTGCAAAAAAGTACATTAGCATTCAAAGGGGGGGGTGAAACTCAGGAAACCGTTTCCTGAGTTTCACCCTGTCTTTCTTTTTTTTTCCTGAGCGCCTCCACTGCTGCTACATAGATTTTTCACTGTTCCTACCTGTACAGCTACTATAATTCCTCTCGAACCTTGTGCATTAAATGCTGAGATTTCAGCATTTCATACTGAGATTTCCGGAATACCACTAAAAGAGGGGTTAGGGGGTGAAAGACAGGGTGAATTTACAGATTTTTAAAATATTTATCCAAAGAAACAGATGTGTGTGTGTGTGTGTGTGTGTGTGTGGGGGGGGGGGTGGTGGCATTGGGGAAGCATCACCATAAACTTATGCAGATCGTATAAAAAATATTTGCAATTGCATAGAGCAGTTTTGGTGCTACGGTCATGTTGTAGGGCCCAAAAGATATCAGATCAAATGGAAGATAATTTAGGAAGCCCAACACAAATTGCACCAAATAAAGACTTTATATGAACACCAGAGTACAAGAGGTTGCCATAGATTGGGCGGATGTTGCATAAAGCAGTGGTGAGATTTCCTGGTGTTATCTGGAGGGCATCTTATACACGGAAAGATCTGCTCTCATTATAGGCCCCTTATTTCAGGAATGTCCCCACCCTGGAGACTAGGGACCTACATTACACGGCCCTTCATGAGTCTAGACGTACCTCCTTTTGAGAATGTTCCCAACCCCTGGGCTTTACCAATCATAAAGCACAGGACAAAGCAAAACACTATCATCAACCTATAAACATACTCAGATCATGATGTATAGGGTTCTTATGCCTACTCATAGGCATAAAGGTGCATTCACACTTGGTGTTAGGGACTCTAGTGTTGAGTTGCCAAACACCATGCTAGTCATTTAGTACTTACACCTACTTACCATGAACATTTTTCGTGAAGTTAAGATTCACTTAACGTTAAGCTATCACCCATTCAACAATGGGTGCCACCTAGGATGCCACCTAGATTTTCATTAAACATTGGCTTAACATCAAGTGGGAATGCACTATAAGACAACATTGTGTAAAATCCATCCCACTCTTTATGAGTAGGCATAAGTGTCTCCTCGTTTCTAGTAAGGGATATTCATTCATATAAAGTGCCCTCCAAATATTCTAGCAGATTTCTCCCAATGCTTTACACTAAAAAATATAATGTAGAAATTCAAAAGATTAAAATCAGAAACAAATCTGTTGATTTCACAAAATCAGAATTGCATGCCATTTTTGGTTTCAAATTTGTTTTCAGAATGCTATCCCATAATTTTAATGGCCAAACAACACGCAATAGTGGTGTAGAACTCGGTCATTGCATTGACCTAACTAAATTATGGCACCTTCCAAGGTGGAATACCATGGATTTCGTGAGATTGGCACCTTAAACATGGGGTTATGCATCTCAAGGGGCCTCATAGCTTATAAGGTGTCTCCACTTATTTTTCCATGCTGCTTTGTAAAACTTTACTTGGATCTTTAGTCTCTCAACGATAAAAGGTTTTCATGGCGAGTTTTCCCCCAAATTCAAGCCCCAAGCTTTCAATTGCTGCCTTGTGCAACTCAAAATCAAGGCAAGTGGTAAAGTGTGAATGGGGAGGCTAATGGCATTGTAGAACTTTTGACCTAGACATGAGGACGAATGATGTTTGTGCCAATTTTTTGTGTAGGGTAAAATTCCAAGAGTAAGGTTTTGGGGAAATAAGGGATCCATGCCCTAAAGTGAGAGCTAAGAAAGTTCCCATATTTTCACACAACCCCTCCCCAAGGGCATTACATGGCATAAAGATAGAGTGAGCATTGTAAAAGAAATACAAGTGGATTAAGGGGATATGGAGGTGTGTGACTTAAAAAGAGCATTAAAAGGGAAATTGGTACCTTCATTTATCTTCAAGAGTTGCATTCCGGTATGCTTCTATGATCTTCCACTCACTTATTATTTGTACTATGTTCACTCAAATAGAAGTGTTTATGTAAAAGTTGAAACACTTAAAGGTTGGTGGGAGACTATAAAAGTCTCTAGCATTGACATATCTGCCAGATTCTAAAGATCGATTAATAATTGGAAAAATCCATTGTTTCATAAGTTTTGTATGCCCATGTGTTGTTTAGGTCCATGTTTTAAAATATGCTAGTGCTATCCCCTAGAAGAAATCTCTGAAAATGTAATGAATGTATTTGTAATTATGTGTAATTAATTGTCATTTATAATTAATTATTTTTGCAACTATTTTGCATTTTTGACCATTCTTGCAAGTATATTATAATTATATTTGTAAATAATAACTTTTTCATCTTACATTTTACCAAAATTTTATTTATGATATGTTGACATGTTTTATTAATTTTAAATGGAATCAAACTTTTTCACACCATTAGGGTGTCAATAAGCCCCTAATGATATATATAGATGTGTTAGGAAACTTTTGAAAGGTATGTATACTTTTGTTAAGTTGCAGATATTGTGGAAGTATGTTTTCATTGGTATATTTATAAGCTTTTATTTAATTTGTATTTAAGTAAACCGACTGTTTACTTATATATGTTTAATTATCTACTAAGCCTAGGCTACCAACCTATCTACTTATATGTTTATTGACTTATCTAACCTAGGTTACCTACCTACTTAACATAAGCTACCTACTTATTAATTAATTAATGATAAATTAGTTACATCAGTTTTACATTAATTGATAATAATAGAAATAATATTTATTATTATTAATTATTCAATATTCAATATCTAAGTTTTTTTATATGAACTATTAATCAATTATTATTATTTAAATATTAATTATTAGTTAATTAATATTTTAGTTATTTATTTGATTATTTAAGAGCCACTTATAAAATTTTATGATTTATTAAATTCATTCAATGTTTATTATTTATGAATTATCATTTAATAACTTATAAGTAATTAATTGGCTAATTAATTAGGCTTTACTTGATATTGGAGTCATTTTTTTGTTAAATTAAAATATTAATTAATACTTTGTAACATATATGCGAGTGCGTCCATATTACAATGAGCCACATTCAACTCCTTTCTTCCTTTCAAAAAAACAAAAAATTGAAATTGCAAATTGAGATGGCATGCAACCATTGCATAAAATATATGTTTTAATCACATATTTGACTTGTACAATATATTATTATAATAAAATTGAACTTTTTTGAATTTTACAACTTATCTTTATATTTATCCAAGAGTTATTGGAAAGAAAATTACAAATTTTGAATTTTATAATTTATTTATATATCAATTCTAATGATGATCTGAAACCATGTAAAGTTTAATAATTATTCAATATACACGAATATGGAACTTTTCCAAAAAAACCTAAATTAATTTTGATCATTCTTATGGAACTTACTCAAGACATCAAGACTAGTTACAACTGTTAAATTAGTCATTTTTCACCTTCAAATGTTGATATAATTGATTCATATTTTTATATGTCATTCTTGAATGTATATTACATCACATTTTGTAGATTATATGAAAAACATTTAATCCTAAATGATATTAAAAATTGACAAGTGTGTTATTCAAGAGTAGTTACATTTGCAAAGGCTCATTATATTACAAACTTATCCATGCTAGTTAGTTTTTTAAAGATATTTATTTCTAATTATTTATTATTTTGATTATTTATTTGACTATTTTTAAAATGTTAATGAAATTTGATAACTTATAATTACTAAATTGGTTAGTTAGTTATTACTTAGATATTATTAATTGGTTAAAATTTTAGTAAGTTTTTAATTTTTAATTTTATTAATTAAAGATTATAAGTATTAATTTGGTTAATTAGTTATTATTTCAGTATTTTATTTTTTATTTTTGAATTATGAATTTATAGTTTATAACTAAATGAATTAGGTAATTGATCATTATATAAATAGTAAATAGTAATTAATTAATTAATTAATGAATTACTTACTTATTTATCAACTTAGTTATATAATTTACAAAATTAAAAAGGAGGACAAAGGATATGAAATAAACTTTTTAATTACAACCTAGTTTGCAATTAAAGTACAACTTCAATTTTTATCCCATATGTTTTGTCCTCCACTTCAATTTTGAAAAGTATGTACCTTCACATTAAAAAATGCATGTCAATTGGCATGAGTTAATTAAAAAAGCTTAGCCTTTAAAAAGTTTAACCCTTTAAATCTTCAAAAAACTAAAAATATTTACTTAATTCCCTAACTTACCTACTTAGTCCACATGTTTGCCTACCTACCTAGTCTAACCTACCTACTTAAATATTGATTTAATTCATTTTTTCTTTAAAAAAATTTTAATGCCATGTGTCATAATTTATAACCATTTAAAATAGAAAATGGATATCCACTATCTATTTTGAAAACTAAAAATTTTAAAACCTTTTTCATTTGCCACGAGTCATTATGTAAGTTGTTAATTTATATGGTAATATATGGATAGCATACAATAATATATGGATGGTGAAGTATTTGTTGATCATTGACTTCATCAACACCTACAATTAGAGTCTTATACAACTTGTCTAATGCAACTAAATAATTTTTAGTAACAAATGTCCTTTGCAACTAAGATACATTTGTAAATGGTGGTTGTTTTTTTCAAGTTTTCTTCTAATGTATCTTCCCTTTTTTGAAAGTGGTTAAATAGTGGGCGGGCTAGTCCTTTAATTAACTAACTTTTTAGGGTTGTTTTTTTCAAGTGGGGGTGTGGTGTTTTTTAGGCATCAACACTCCTAGATCATTTTTTTCAAACCCTTAGGATTTCTCCAAGTTGCACATATATTTTCGTTAACATATATTTTTTACAAGTTTTTTGGTGTCCATGGCAACATCATATAAACAATTCTTCCAATCAAAAACTGGTCACTCAAGATCTCACCTATTGGAACATTGAAAAAGATGTGTGGCAAAGTAAGGAGGAAGTCACAATTGAAAAGATGTCATCATGAAGGAAGCAATTGGACTTGTGAATACTATTGTGGCAAGACTTATGGGTTGTGGCAAAAAGAATTCATTCAAGCCAATGGAGGGAAAGGTTCTTCCACCAAGTTCTTCCAAGAATCACCAAAGATTACTTATTAAAGAACTAGTGGAGGTCCTTTAGGAAAACTTGTAAATGGATGTGGTGCAAGCAAAGACTGAATACCAAAAAATTCATACAATGATAATCAACTTCGTTGGGATTAACATCCAAGATAAACATCAAAATGATTAGATCCAAGAAATTAACAAGAAAGTCAATTTGATTAAGGTCAGGTATTGAATGGATTTAGAAAAGGTTTTTGTTACTTGGTTTTACCAAATTTGTAGACAATGCAAGTTTTTCTGATGTTGACACCACACAAAATGCCTTTGGGAATTTCCATTTACCAATAATGGATTCAAAAACTCGACCCTAATTACCCAATGGGACTAAAACTTTTGGTATGGTTTTTTTTATGCATGTTCCCATTAGAGTATCATCTTTTGGAAACTTTTGTTGTTGGTTTTGTTGGAAAGTTTTTAAGAGTGGATCCAATTAATGCCACACAAAAAAATCCTAGGTTTTGTGTTGCATTCAATTTAGATGTGGGATGGGTAACCAAGCTAGGAATTATAAAGCCAAATGCCATGACCAAAATGTTCATTGATTATGAACAATACCCAATCCAATGTAAATTATACTTATGATTAAAACATATAATCAAGGGTTGCCCTTGCTTCAAAGGATGTAAAGTCCCACATAAAACAATGACATTTAATAGCTCTGGAAACAAGACTTATGAACAAAGAGTTGTAGAACAAACCTAATAAAACAACCATGTTTCATGGGACCATGGAGGCAAAACTTGTGATAAGAGAAAAAAACTTAGATGTAAAAAATATTAAAACCAAAACAACTCTTAAGGTAAGAGGCCAAAATCAATACAAATTGGCTACAATTCTTAGAAGCAAAAGAAGGTGGTCAATTTAGAAGGATTTGCACATGTTATCAAGAAAAAAAAACAAAACCCACATATTTCTCAACAAGCAACATGTTTGCAAACAAATACGAGTTTTAGCAAAAGGGAAACACAAGGCGCCCCTTCTCCATCAAGAACCTAAGAAAATGCATGTGGCCTTATGAATGTCCTTGAAAGATGACCAATTTTTGAAAATTATTGAGCAAGAAGTAGATGCATGACCAAGTAAGGATGGGAACAAACCTTATGATCATGTGGTCACAGAAGATTAGATGGACCTAAGAAAAGAATTGTTGTAATAGAAAATGACTTTAAAACATGCAAATCTAAAAGCATATTCAATTTTTAAAAAAGGAGCCAAATCTTCTGCTAGGCTTTGAGCATCTCGCTTGAAAAAAAACCTCCATGAAAACTACCCATAAGGAATTCATACATAAGCCAAAATCAAAGATAAAAAACCTTTGAAAAAATGTTGTATACATTAAAACATTGTGAAGTTCTTCAAGTCTTTCAAGAATTATTGCAATAGACCCATGTGATGGACACAATAAAGTGTCAAGCCCCAAAGGCCCAAGATGTAAATGAATCATGCCACCCCCAACCCTCCCTCAAGTCATAAACCTTTCTAAGAGGAAAAAATGTCATTGGTTAAGCATGACAACAATCAAAAGGTTAAGTAGCACATCCTCGAGGAAATTGGACACATGGCTGATGCAAATGAAGATCTAAAAGATTTCGAAGATGCACAACAATTACAATTTTCCATGGGGCTACCCATAAAGGAGGTAACTAAGTACCCCCCATGTCAAAGATTGTCAATAGACCATCCTTGTTGAAGGACATTAATGTGAAGACTTTGGTTGAAGCTTCAAGCTGTAGTAATGAACCCACAAAAGTTGGAACTATTCAATAAGATGTAGAAGGAAAGGAGAATAGTTTGAAGGCCATTAAAACCATAATTATAGTGGCTATAGGTGAAAGTGTCACCCTTCTTTAAGAGCAAATGAAACAATTATTAGTTTTGGACATTTGGGGCTTTGAGAAAGGGAATAACAATGACATTTGGAAGGGGGTATCAAACAAACATCCTCCCACCAATAGTAAAAATGCCCCCATGAAAGTGCACATTTATTTTATCATATAATGGGAGAGGGTTGAATCGGAAATGCGAGCTTGGATTACCTACAAGGTATCTTTCCATGACCGGATTTTGTCTTTATTCAAGAACATAAGCTTAGAGGCAACAAAACACAAAAAGTTGGCCAAACCATTTGGAAGAAGGCTTGGTGTTGTCCAACTAAAGTTACATTATGGTATGGTTTTAAGGACATGAATGACGGAACATGCAAAGGAGGAACGTTGGTATTAATGTAGGAAAAATGGGTAGGTCTAATTGCCTAGGAAGGGGTCATTATGGAAAACCAGGCCCATTGGATTAAAAGAACTCCCTAAATGCAACTTTGGTGTCATTAATATCTATGCTCCAAATTTTGCCTAAACCACTATCAATCATGGGAAGAAATGCTATTGGAATTGCTTCAAGATTATGATTGGATTTTGTGTGGTGATTTCAATATGGTTGAAACAAAAGAAGATAAGACTTCAACCTATAGCATAATTTTATCAGATAACAAAAAGGAAACATGGGACAAGCTTAAAAATGCCCTAGACATTGAAGAGCCAGAACATTTAAAGAAGGTCTCATGTATTTTTGGAACAACCAAAGACATAAAAGGAATGAATTCTTTCCAAATTGGACATGTTTTACATGGTGAAAGGAAGAACATGTTAGGGGCTTAAACTAATCCAATATTTTTTAAAAGGATATGGTTTTTTTATCTAAACATCAACCTTTTGTCAAAGATTGTTAATGTTTTGGAAGAAGAGAGAAGAAAGGCTTGCTAGAAGATGAATAATAGGCATTTTGAGGAGGCTACTGGAAAAATCAAGGAGGTATGGGATCAATCACCACCTAATGTTGCCAAAATTCACCAAGATGAGGAGAATAGTGAAGTGGTAAAAAGGCTTTTGCATAAAAAAAGCCAAGGAATTCAAATAGAAGGAGCAACAACTTAAAACCAAACTATGAGATGCACTAAATCGACTACAAAACCAACCTTCTAATGAAGGTCTACAAACACGTGTGGACTAGATGCAAAAGAACAACTCAAGGAGTTAAAGAACAACAAAGTGGAAGGCCAATGCATCAAGGCAAGAATCAAAGGGAAGGAAAAGGGCAACTCCATGAATAAAAATTTATTTATAGCAATTAACGAATGTTTAATAGCTTCCTTCATTATGATTATGAGAAACAAGGACAACAATACCATCTCAAACATTTAAGAAATGGAAGAGGCATGTTGTGAGTTTTATTAGGTTCTATATTTTGCCCATGCACCCACACCACAAACCTTGCAAACTAAAGACACATTTCTTGGAAAAATCCCATATAATTCACATAATCAATGAATATGGCCTTGAAAGACCTAATTATTGAAATAAAATTGTAATTTTATGCTATGAAAGAAGTGGCAAAAGGCAAATCCCCAAGACTTGATATAGTAGGGGTAGAATTTTATGTGCATTTTTGGCATGTGATAGGTGAAAAATATTATAGGATGCTACAAGAATCATTAGCAATGGGGAATCCCCCAAGGGTGTCAATAAAGGTTTCATCACCCTAAATTTCAAATTTGGAAATAAAGAAGAGCTAGGTTATTAGTGGCCAATTACTCTCTTAAACATTGTTTACAAAATATATGCAAAAGTTCTTCAATTATGCCTACAACCCTTACACATGGAAGTGATAGATAGGTATCAAACTACTTTCATACATTTTAGATACATTCTAGATAATGTGTTTTTGGCCATAGAAACAATTGATTGGGCAAAATGAACTAAACATCCCCTTGTTTTCTGAAACTTGATTTTGCTAAAGCTTATGATATACCATGGGATTTTTTCTTCCAAGTCCTAGGTAGAATTGGTATTATTTTAGAATTCATAAGCATGGCTAAGATATTATTTTCAAGGGTAGAGGTAGCAATCAACTTGAATAGTATAACTACAAGGAGCCTTGACATAAGGAGAGAGTTAGGCAAGGATGCCCCTTGTCACCTTACCTTTTTTTCATCATAGGAGAAGTTTTGAATGTGGCAATCAAACATGCAACTAGAAAGAGAAAAATTCAAGGCATCAAACTCCCTAAAGGCCAATAACAACAAATTGTTATGTAATATGTTATCAACGCCATTATGCCAAAACATGATAAATATGATTACATAAATGACTAATGTTATAGTCCTAAACCACATATATGACTGGCCATGACTGCATGACTATTAGTCCATATGGCCTTGTAGTATTTACCATTAATCACAAAAATGGCATAATTGTAAATGCCATTTGTGATTATGTTTTCTATGATTACAAGACATTTTCAATGACCAAAATTAAAATTTGAAATATAGTTATAATTATTTTGATTAATTTCTTGTTGCCACATGTAGTCTAGGATGAATTTAAGGTTTAATTAACCACTTATGAATTGACATGTAGTAATTTAGAATAAGGAAATTATTTTGTCTTACTCAATTATATGATGCCACATGGTAACCAACTTTTAGTCAAATAAAAACACTTGGGACCTAACCCAAGTGGCCAAGGCTCTAAGCCCTAAACTACATGTTGAAGCCTAGGGGGACTAAATTAGGCAACTTAAGCTAGGTTTTAAAAACAACCTAGGCTTGGTTAACCACCTACCTAACTATTAAGAAGGCTAACCCACTTATATTCCTAAAAATTTAAATAGTATATAGGATAAAGATAAGAGGATTTGAACCCTTCAACCTCCATTTTGAAAGGATAATCCTTTACCATTACACCAAATCACATTTTTGTGGTAATAAGCTTAATTATCAAAAAAATATAAAAAATAAGTTTTTTTAACCTAGGTGAACCTATGCCACCCTAGGTTCAGCTAGGTTAATCTAGGCCACCCAACAATTTAACTTAAGCCTCCATAGGCTATTTAAGCAAATCCAAGTTTTCCTAGGTTAAATTTAGGTAAACTAGGTCTTTTCAGGATAAAGGTCTACATACCCTAGGTCACCCTAAACTAAACCCAAGCAACCTAATCTAGTTTGGGGTTAATTAGGCTAAACTAGGCTATTTAGGTTTAATCTAAGCTAAATTAACTTATATTAAGCTAAATTAGGTTATACTAAGCTAAAATTGGCTAAACTAGGTTAAACTAATCTATATTAAATTAAATTTGGTTAAAATAAGTTATTTACATTAAATTTGACTAAACTTGACTAGAGTAGGTTATTTAAATTAGATTTGGTTATACTAGGTTAAATTTGGCTAAACTAGGGTATTTAGGTTAAACTTGACTATACTAAGTTATACCATGTTAAATTTGATTAAATTAAGTTATATTAGGCTAAAGTAACCTATTTAAGTTAAACTTGGCTTAGTTTAATTAAAGTACATTATTTAAATAAATTTTGGAAAATTTTGGCTACAATAGGTTATTTAAGTTAAACTTGATTAAATTAAGCTAAACAAGGTTAAACTAGGTTATTAAAATTAAATTTGGCTTAAATTGGTTTAAATTGGTTAAACTTGATTAAAATATATTATTTAAGTTAAATTTGGTAAAACTTGGCTAAAATTGACTAAATTGGTTAACCAAGATAAATTAGGTTATTTGTTAAATTAAATTCAATGAATATACTTAGACTAAACAAAGTTACTCAAAATAAATAAGGTTATTTAGACTAAAATTACAAACTAAATTTAGTAAAAATTAATTTCAAAAGTTAAACTAAGGTTAAACCAAAAGGTTTTAATTAAATCAAATTAAATCTAGAAGTTGAAGTAGGCTAAACCAAAGCCAAAACTAGGCTAAGCCTAGGCCAATTTACACTAACATAGGCACATGGTCATATTATTATTATTTTTATATCTAGTCAAACAAGGTCAACCATGTTCGACATGATTATTAATTATGTAGTCGTCATTATAGTCATATTTATAATCATGTTGTATTAATAATGGTTGTAATTGAAAAAATGATATTGATTCAAGTCTAAATATGATTACATGAAATTATAATCAAATAATACTCACAAGTTGTCATAGTCACGAAAACCATGTTTTGGTGTAATGTACAAGATTCACATTCAAGGGTGAAAAATTTAATGTCAAAAATGCAGTTTAACTACTTGAGGACTTTGTAGGAACCTTAGGGCTCAAGATGAGTTCAGAGAAAAGTTTAGGGTATTGGAAGGCTTTTAAACAACCCAAACCTCCAAGTGGTGATCGACTCCATCCTGGCATCTTCCTTGTGGTTATTTGTTAATGTTGGGTTTGATCCAAAAGGTTATCAAGAAATGTATAACCATATTTTGTATCTATGCATTAGAAAGGAAAAAATTTTAATAGAACAAGAATAAATTGAAGCATTGTTGCTCAAAATGTGATGTAGGAGGATTAAGGTTCATTAACTTATAAGCCTATGCTTTAGTTGTAAACTTTTGTGCAAGTGGGTGCTAATGGCCATGGAACATGGCAATCCAACTTAAAAACATTTATTTGCTTCAAGCTAATTAATAGTAGAGCTTCAAATGAAAAGTATTAAAAATTGGATTGGCAATGGTTGTTTACACATTCCTAGGTGTCCAAGCCAAGGTCTACAAATGTAGGGCAAAATCATGAAAGTGTGGAAAACCTTTGTCAAAAAGGTAAATGAAGAACCTATTCAACTAACTAACATTAGAAGAAATGTTGTCCATTTTAACCATATTTTTGCAACTACTATGCGAGTAATGTCCAAACCAATTTATTTTACAACTAATAATGTGTTAGTCCTATGTGTCCATGTAGTTGTAACTTATTGTAATCACATATGTAATTACAAGAAGGGTTGAACCAAATTCTAGTTGTAAATGCAACTACAACTCATGACTGATATGATTTTCATTGAAAATATAAATGAAAAGTGAACAATGTCATCCAATTTTGATTACATTCATCAATGGATGATAACGTAATTATTTTTGCAACTACAATGAAAGTTTTTGCAACTTCAATAGTATATTCCACCACATGAACAAAAAAACATAGACCACACATGGCAAACTTTATTATTTCAATTGGACTATTATCCTTTCAATGTACCCATCCATGGGTCTTCTTTGCAATTATCCATGGGTCTTCCATGATATAATATCTAATAGCTAATAGTTTGCTAGAAAAGGATATTATAACCTAGTTGGTAACTTAAGCTAGGTAAGTTTAATAAATTACGTTCAACTAAATAGGCCTATATACATTGGTAGCCTAGACTAGCTTGCATACTTAATTAATTAGCCTAAGCTACCTATAGGTAATAGTAGGCTAATTTACTAGGTGTAGCTAATAGGTTAGACTTTTAGACTTAGTTAGGCTAGGTAAGCTAGGTAGGTCATTGGTAGGCTAGGTCATTAATTAATTAGTAAAACAGGTAGTAGGTAATAAGTAGGATAGATAGTAGATAGTTTAATTAATTTATTGTGTGAATATGTGATCATGTTTTCAGGTATTTTATTTTGTGGATATGTTGTAATGTTTTGGTATTAATTGATTAATTAGGCTAAACAATTAGTTATGCTAAACAATTAGTTTATTAAATGTAGGCAAGGTAATTGATTTATTAAGTAGGCTAGGTAGTATATAGTAGGTATGTAACCTAGGTAGTATGTAATAAGTAGGATAGCTTTAGGTATGTACGTATGTTATAAGTTAAGCAAGAGGTATTTTATTTTGTGAATACGTCGTAATGCTTTTATATTAATTGATTATTTATTTTAAACAATTAATTTATTAAATGTATATTAGGTTATAGATAGTAGGTATGTAGCCTAGGTAATATGTAGTAAGTAGGATAAGTAGTAAATAGTAAGTGAAAATAGTAAATATTTTATTGTGTGGATATATGATAATGTTTTTGTATGGGACAAAGGATGTGATAGTGTTGTAGTGTTTTCCTTTCATTAGAATTTGTCCCATATCCTTTGTCTACAACTTCAAACTTGTAAATTATATAACCAGGTGAAGGAGTGGACTAGATTCATGGTATGCATTATAATCATAGTGCATGTGCCATTTGGAATGCGCTAATCAAAAGGCTTATCCCCAACAAAATAAATAGCATCCCACCTACCTACTTAGCCTAAATGTTAGGTAGCTTATTCTACCCTAATATTGAATTAATGTAATTATAATATTGAATTACTATAACTAAAATATTTAATTAATATAATTATAATATTTAATTATTTTATAATATATATATTTTGAACAAATGGAAAATTGCCATGTGTTTTATGGCCATCGGTTCTTTAAATTATCACGTGGTTAATTTTTAACCACTCATCAATGGCACATTTGGTAGCATGCGGCTATCCCAAATGTAGTTGCAAATTAGGGTTCCACGTTATATTAAAGATCATCCATGGCAATGGATGAAATTTTTTGACCTAGTTGTAAGGTTTGCGACTACATTTTCAACTTCATGGCCATGTCATGTCTTTTGCGATTGATTGTCTTATAACACTTGTCCAAAACAACTAGGTTATTTTTAATCACATGTGTCCGTTACAACTACAAATGAATCATTAATTCAATCATTAATTTTCAAATTTCTTTTAATGTAAAAGGATTATTAACACCAATATCTGGTGGGCCTCCCAATTTCGAAGAAAAAAATTCGGTGTATCAATTTAACAAGTTAAAGAGCTTTGACATAAGACCTACTTTACAAATATGGGCATCATATGGAAAAAAATATAAATGGGGTTGAGATATGGGGAGATGATGAGGGACGAACTATGGATTTGAGGAAAGTGAAAAATGATCCAGAATAGGATAATCAAAAGCTTACATGTGCAATGGGGAATCAAATTACAATGCTTAATAAATTAAAGATCCAAGGGAAAATGGATCAAAATCTTCTTACAATAAGCTAATCCAAGCCCCAACATGGTGCTAGTTTCCACAATAAACTTCCTTCCAATGTGCTCCAATGTAGAAAAGGCCTTTGAAATCCTAGATGGTACAATCATCTACTAAGGGGCCCCAATTTCAAAAAATATCCATGAATAAAAATGTATGTTCCATGTAAGGTTAGAAGGGTGGTTAAGCGAATGAAAGTAACACTTTTCTTGAAAGGCCCAATGAAAAGACCTTTCAAATTGTACCATGGAACAATAAATGATTTCACCTTTGACCCAAAATGGTGGGTATGGGAGGATGGAAACAAATTGTTTAAGTTCATAGTTTAGAAAGGCTGAAAAATGTTGAATCTTAGAATGAAGCTCAATAGGGACACTACAAAAAAGTGGTTCCCAATGGTCCTTAGCCCATTGAATTTCAAATGGAAAGATGTGTGGCTAAAAACTAGAATGAAAAAAGATGTTGATTTGATTTGGAAGGTTTGGCACCAATTGGTAGCAGCCAATGTTTGGTGCGCCAAGATCAACAAAGACACTACCATATGTGTCCTTGCGACCTTGAAGCCCTAGAGTCTATGATTCATAGATTTTGGGATTGCCCCAAGGCTAAAATGGTTTAGGAGTGGCTTGGGAGTGGGCCTTTGCCATCTTACATAGACTCCATACCCCTTCGCAAAATGAAGTAAAAAGAAAGGCATTCAACATCAAACAATGCCTATTTACTAAAAAACTACCTAAGTTCTCATATTTAAACCCTCATTAGATGTAGAGTTATGTGGGTCATCTAGGTTGATAGGAATGACAAACATTCAACAATGTCAATGAAAATGATACTAGTTTTAGCAAGACCATTTGGGAAGGACTTATAATTCACTTATAGACTAAGGTAGGCTTCATTGGAATAGGGTCCTCCTAGAGATAAACAAGTCCTCCTTGAGATAATTTTTTTTTCAATACCTACTCAAATGAAAATATGAATATGAATTATTAAAATTTGAAGCATGAATTATATATGTGGACCAACTAAAAATTCAAACAACCAAATTTGTACATAGAAAATCACTTTTGATCTTTTTAAATTTCAGCATATTTGTTATGTTTTCAACACATGATAAACTTTAATAAATATATGTATAATTTGAATATAAAACATCGTATATTTTTAAACCCATGGATAAATTTGGTAAAAGTTTGTTAAATTTGGTTAAAGTAACATGAAATTGCTTGAATTATTATTTTTAAACTAAGTTTTTAAAAAATTAAAATAGGATATTTAGATTAAACTTGGCTAGACTAAAAGTAAAGTTGATTCATTTTATTTAATTTTGATTAAAATAATATAAATGAGACTAAAATAGGATATATTTTCTTATATTTTCATAAAATTGGCTAAAATTTGGTTAATCTTAGTTAAATGAAGATAAATCTATCTAAACTAAATGATTTTGGCTAATTTTGGCTGAACCTAGCAAATTTTTTATTAAATTTGATTAATTTTTGTTGAAATTGAATAAAATCATAGGCTAAAACTAGAAAAAATTAAGTTAAATTTGGTTATGTATTTGGCTAAAGTTTTAATGAATTAGGCTAAACTTGGATAAATTTAAAAATTTAGGCTAAATTTTGATATTGAAATTAAATTTGGTTAAAATTGACGAAATCAAGTCGCACGAAGGCATTTGGTTAAACATGGTTAATTAAACTTGGCTAAATTGAGTTAATTAATCTTAGTTTGGCTAAACTTGGCAAAATCAAAATGTCGCTAAAGTTGGTTACATATGTTAATATATATTACATTAAGCTAAAATATTGGATTAATTAAAATAAATTAGGTTATTTAAAATCAACTAGGTTACTTAGGGTGAACTAGCCTTAAGTAGGTTAAATTAGGATTCAATTAAATTAAATTAATAATAATTATATAGGTTTAAATTAAATCATACTAAAATATAAATTATTTAAATTAAATTAAGCTAAATTAAATTTCCAATACAAATTTGACCATGTTGATATATTTTTTTTATTTTTTTATTTTTATTTTTTAAAAACTTGCTCAAACAAGGTCAAATAGGCGTGAAAAGATTTTAGAATGTTAGATTTAAGGAGTTGAAGGATGTTTGGAATGAAAAAGATAACAAGAAATTAAATATTCAAGAACTTAATTTTTACAAACTTCTTACTAAAGGATTTTAAAGTGTTTTTATGGGTCTAGGTTGTAGATGTTGTGTGAATTTTTGGGAAGAATGCCCATAATCTTTGTTTCAATCATTGTAGTGTCAAAGTTTTCATTTTGTCCATTATGTAGAGAAATTTAAAGGTTTAGAGATTAGGCAAGATGATGAATGATGTAGTAGGATATGACCTAGGGTTGATGAAAAATTATAAGGGATGGGAGTTTGTTAACATCATTTTTAGACCTAAAATCTTTGGGAACTCCAAGTGAGAATTTGTAGTTGCTTCATATCTATGGTGGGATGTTAACAATCTAGATATTGATGGTTGAAGATGGGTGATTAGTGGTTGGTAGTAAGTTTATTTTATCAAAACTTTTGGGACATAATACATATGAGCCATGGTAGTTGGGAAATTACTTTTTATTTTTATTGGTATGTGAAAATGAGGTTGAATTGGGAATCCTAAACCCATGATGCCAAGAGTAAGGCTTGATAGCTCAAGAGAGGGTCCAAAGTGATTAGATCCACTAGATCTTGCAGAATTTAAATGATTATTTAGTTATAGTATAAGAACATATAATGTCAAAGTCAAATTAGAGATATTTGATATCAATGAAGTGTAATTAAATGCAATGAACTATTGTATGAGTTCATGAACTTTCCTTTCCTTTCTTTTGGTCTACAAGTGGTTGTACCACAAGTACAAATGAATCAACAAGGTGGCAAGATAATTAAAGTTATTATGGAACAACATAATTGTAGGGCTTTAATATGAAATGAATAGTAAAAGGGTGGTGGGCTAACTACAATTATTGTGGATCAATAGGCTTGTAGGGCTAGATTTATGAAATTAATTAGCAAGGTGGTGGATGGATGAAGTCATTTTGCATTAGGAAATGCAAAAAAGGAAGTGGTGCAATGAAAGGAAGAGATTTATCAAAACTATTAATTCTTAGTCAAAGCAAATAAAAATAAAAATTTCCCTCCTAGGCTCTAGAAGGAAATTTTTTTTTTGTAAAACCCACTTGAAAGATGTTATTTCAAATGAAGTTTTTATGTTTTTGTTAAAAGTGTCAAATGATGACTAAAAGAAAATGCAGTTTTTGGTTTTGTAAAATGTGCATTTTTTTTATCATTTGAAGTTTTTCAAAGTTCTTTTGATGTGATTTTGTAATGTGACTATAACTAAGACATGTGTCTTGTAGTAGTTGATGTGTGTAATAACTTGGTGATCAATGTTTGTTTAGTCATCATAATATTTTCACAACATGATGGTGAGCCTAAATACGTAGTCAAATGATGTTATAAAAGATAATAAATTATGGATGGTTATGAGAAATCGTGAAAAATAAAATGAACATTTTAACATTTGGAAAGCAAATAAACAATTGGGACAAATGTGATTGATTGTTGTTATGGTAGTGATTCTAAAATTATTTTGTGCGATGTGGGTTGGCATTGAATTTCATTGTATGTTTCTTGATAGGAACATTGTTTCTAATAGTATACATGTAAATTTGTTTGTTCACAAACTTAAAATGATATGCAATTTTGTTGAAGGAGTTGTGTCTTATTTAGTTCACAACAATATGGGAAAACATTTAGTAAAGAAAAATCTTTAGTTGGAGATGAAATCTAATGTTAATGTTTGTACAAGTTGCATGATATAATGTGAACATTGCACTCTTATTCTTGTGCTCACAACCAAGGTTAATGTATGACAACATTGGGAGAATGAATCAAACAACATTTCTAAATGTTTTTTTTCACTTTGCTAGGCTTTGAAGTCCAACCAAATGTGTTTTGAATTTTTGGGACAAAAATGTAAACAATAAATGATGTTCAGATTGGACAATGTTTGAATTGTTGAAAAATCTTGAAGTATAGATATTGGAAGTGGGTTCATATTCTTCATTTGAAGATTTGAAACTCAAGTTATGGCCAAAAGAATGGCTTAGAATCAAATTGATAAATTGACTCCTAACAACTAAAACCCAAGAAAAGGGTCAAAGCACCTTTGATTAAAATATGCAATGCATTGTTGAAGAGGTCTTCTCTAAGGGGTGAAAGCACATTAAAATGATATCAAAAGTGGCACATGTGGAGTCCACAATTTTACTTTTTTTGAATTTTTAATTCAAATGTTTAGTGTTTTAGAAATGTAAAATTTTCCATTTGAAAATAAGAGGCAAGTTGGATACATAAAACTTAAACTTACAAGTTTCTAAATAATGACACATGTTTGATTTGATCAACTAAAGGAAAAGTTAGAAGCAAAAACATGGGTTTTTTCAATTCTTATAATTGACCATTATTATGTAGGGTAATAATGTCCTTTTTTACAAAACAAAAATCCTCAAATTTTCCATTCTAATAACCATGGACTTTATATACTATTAACAATATTATGAAATCTTGATAAATTAAAATACTAAACTTACTTGTAAGCCCTTGTTTTAACATTAAAATACTCTCACAATCATATCAAGGGAAAAAAAATTTAAATTTATGCATTTTTATTATGTAATAAAAGTCCATAAATGTTTTTTTAAGGATTGTGACAAAAGATGTTACATTGCTTTAAAAGACCACCTTGAAATGAGATGATGGCATTTTATTTTCAAATTTTCAAATTTGATTCGAAAAATGTTCTAAATTATTTAAATGATTCCCTTCTATAATTTTCAATCATATCCCAACACATATTGTACCAAACTTAAAGGTATCCCCCCCTTTCCCCAAACTATTGTTGTGACACCAAAAAAAGGACACCTTAATATGCCAAGATCCTAAGGGCTACAACTTTTTAGTTGAAAGGTTTTAATCAAAATTCAAATGTAAAAATTAAAAGTTCATAAAGTTTTGGGACACAAAATTAATTTTTTAAAAAGTCCCATGTTAGAATTTCTAAAATTTTAATCACTACAATATAATCCCCATGACATACTATAGTTATTTTACTTTAGAAGAGGAAGTGGTGGTTCCTTTCCAAGTTTGGGCATAGTGAATCTTTTAAAAGTTTGTTGCATGCGGTTCATCCATGTAGCATTTTTGTTTCAACTTGCATAACCACTCTTTTTTTGTTTATGCATGTTCATTTCATGTTGAACTTAAGTTTGTGATTTTCTTTTACTCCCATTTTAGAGCTTCATCTTTCATTCTTGAGAGTTAGGGAGTGCACCTTGAGTTTGCATTATGCTATAAGAATGGAAATTGGTTAAACCCTCAATGTATATATCATTTGACAAACCTAAGGGTGCATTAATGAATGAGATCATGATCATTAACTTGATATTTTCATGTAGGACATAATGAATGTGTAGCACAATATAATTTTTTTAATGTGAGGAAACATGAGGTTTGTGGAATGAAAGTACATTATAGTGGACTTTTATGGAAGTCATAATTGTGGTAATGTTTTTTGGGCTTACTCAAGTCTTGTTGTATACAACTCAAATGCATTTCAAAAATATTGAACAAAAGTGAGGTGAAAAATTGAAACTTATATTTTAATATCCTCCCAACTCTAAAAATTACACTAAAAATATAAATATTCAATCAAAGGTGGGTTTTGCAATGTAAAGTACATCCAAGGTCACAATCTAAAAATTTGGTTTTGGACATTTTGCTTCTAGTGGAGTTTTAGAACATGCCTACAACTTTGACATCATTACACATTGAAATATCATAACACAAGTAAGAGGAAAAAATAAGTAAAAAAAGGTCCTTTCTTTCTTTTAAAATTTAAATAAAAACATGATAATCACATAAATCCTTGAAAATTTGTAAAATCTAGTTAAATATTTAAATTAAAATTTTAAAGATCAATATTTAATATACATGTTTAAACAGGTTCAAGTTAGGGTGGTATGAAAGGTGGTTGCAAGTTAAGGTGGTTCATTTTGGGCAAATACAACATTCCAAATATTCCATATTTTAACATACAAATGGCTAAAACATTGAAAACCCATTGTTAAGTAGGGATTATGTGTTAATTACTAAACCAATAAAATTTAAATAAATAAGAACTTGACTAAAAACATTCTTCCAACATATATGTTAAGAAAAAAACACCAATCCAACAAAAAATGATGATCAAGATTCAGAGTTTTGGAAATAAGGTTTAAATTTGGTCATTCAAAAGTCCCTAACATTGGTTAAGGTTTTTGTCATTATTTTTTTGAACCCATGTTTAAAAATGAATAAAAATTCATGTATCATAAATTGAGTCCCTATAAAACATCTTGAGATGAAATGATAATGAAAAATGCATTTGAACGGAAATACAAATTTTAGACTACAATCCATATTTCCAATTCAAAAGTCTATTATGATATGTCTAATACGTATATTTATTGAAAAGCAAGATAAAACAAAAAAAAATTGTACCATTTTTGCAATTTACTTGAAAATCAAACATAAATTAGCAACAAAATTCATCATAATATTATTATATACATTGAATTTTTTATTTGAATGAATTAGGAAATATAGTTTTTTATTGTTATTCATTAAAATCTAAAGTTTGCATTGTCAAAGTAAATTGAAAGTAAGTTTCTAAAAATCAAGTAAATTTTAAAGTCTACTTTTTGGAGTGTGAATTCATTCAAAGTCCTTGTTAAATTCTAACAAATAAAAATAAATATTTTTTTTTGATGGGCAAGTCCAAAAATATGATATTTTTATGCTAGCCTAATATAATAATATTTCATAAATTATTTTATTTTGAGGGCTCCCCAACCATGAAATTATCAACCAATAAATAAGGATATTTATTTATTTATTTTCAAAATTTATTTGCTTTTCAGTTTTTGGAAGTGAATTCTTAGAAATGTAATAAATTGGCATAAGGGTTTTTTTGTTGTACTTCCACCCATGTTTTAATGTTAATTATTATTTTCATATGCATGATATAAGGTAAAATTTTGTAAAAGTGGATTTGTTGGCTATATTTTACTAGTTTTTTCACCCGTATGTATCATAACTAAGATTTGTGTTTGAATTTATTTAATTCGATATCACAATAATCAAAAAATTTAAATGAATGGCAAGATTTTGTCATATTTTAGTAAACTTAAAATCCTTAAATGTCACAAAGTGAACATAATGTATGAGTTTACAATCGTGAGCTAGGATTTTGAGGTCGAATTTTCTCACTTTCTTGGCTTTAGTGTGAAGTTTTCATTGTGTTGTTCCCCTAACTTTGAATTGTGTTTTCTTTGTTTTGAAAAAAAATCATGTATATAGATTTTGTTTCTTTGGAACTTTTTGTTGATTATAATTTCTCTTGTTGTAAGATGTTTTTGTTTTTGTTTCCCATTTTTGAAGCTCCTTTCTTAGTGACTAGATTATAGTTTCTAAGTTTTTTTGTTGTAAGTTCTAATGGATGTGATTTGGAACAAGAGTAAATTGTAGTATTGGTGGCAAGTTTCATGTCTATATAAATAGTAATTGTCGACTCAAGTTTAGATTTTAACTTGTTGAAATTTTATTTTTGTATTTTTATGTGGGATTTTTTTGTACCCAAATTGTTTAGGATTTGTTTTTTAAGGTTTGGATTTTTGGGTGGGGGCATTGTTTTGTTGAGGATATTTGGTTTTGGGTTTTGTATGTTTTTGAGTTAATTAACAAGGGTTGGAAGAAATCATGAGGCATTTGTTGATGTTTGTGACATTATAATTGGATTTAGCCAAAGTGGTAGTAGAGGCAAAGGCAAAAGCCTTGAAAATGCAAGTGCAACATTTAGGAGTTATTGGCTACTATGCAATGGTAGAATTGTAAGGTACCACCACCATTTTGAAACATTATTTTGATTAGATGCCCTTGCATGACTTTAGATTTGACCAACTCATGTCACACATGCATGCTTAAACTGCAATTAGCAACCATCATGGCAACATCAACAACAAGCAAAGTGGTAATTTTTTAATGGTCACCATGGCAATGGACAAATGTTTTATCACTTGGTGGTTTGACTCTTGTTAGATTTTCACAACCTTTACTAGGTATGATTTATATTCATTTTTCTTTTGAGATTATCGTCCATGCCATTGTTTTGATATCAACCTTATAAAAACACAATAGGAAGATCAATAGCAATTTCCTTCAAACAACTACTACCATCATTATAATTACCGATTCATATTCTCCCAAAGCCCCCAATAGTTGTATTGTTTTCTTGGGTGGTGAATTTTGAACTTAAATCATGTCAAAATTAAAAAGGAATCACACAATGTTTTTACATGTTATGGTAACTTACACAACCCAAGCAATATAATGTTTTTGAAAATTTACCTGTATTTTATGTATATCATTGGATTAGAATATATTTGTACCAAAAAAGTACATATAATCATGTATTAAAAATGAATATATATGTATAATTGAAATAATTCTTAACCTTTATGAAATTTTTTGTATCAACTATTTCACATGTAATTCCACATATTTTGAACCATGTTTGTGAACCAATTGAAGAGTTTGATAATTCTCATTTCACAAATGGGAATTTTTTAAGGTGTTGACCATAAGTATATGGTAAATTAAGAAGTTGAAAAACAATCATTTTGAAATGAAAGGTGAAAAAACATTGTGAATAGCCAATTCATAAATCAAACATTTATTTGGATGGTTTATGAAACTAATGCAATTTGAAATGAAAAGTAGGCTTTATTATACTAATGTGCATACCATAAATATAGATGTCGTTCTTTGAATTTAAATGATTATTTATTTTTCCAAATAATAATAAATGACATTAAGGTTGTGAAAATCATAATCATAAGGTCCAAACACCAAAAGTTAAACCCAAAATTAAATGCATCACATTTTGGGAGCAATAATATTTTGTACATTGGAATATTATACCCAAAAAGGCCCAAAAGGGGGTCACTATATCTTGCTTTTACCTTGAACTTGTATGTGTTGAGTTTTTTTTGTTTTTGTTTTGCATCTTTGATCCCTTTTGATGGGTATAAGGTGAACTTTAGTTTGATCCATGTTGACAACCAAACATGGAGGTATGTTGTACATTTTAACAAGGTAAGCAACATGTTATGTGCCATGGTTATACCTTCTTGTTCCCATGTTGATGGTCATTACCTTATTGTGGCTACCTAATAAGACCAATTTTGAGGTGGTTCCTCATGAAATTTTTATTTTGGCTCTTAAGACATTTAATAAAAGCCTTCTCATTGTGTAAAGTCTTTTAAGAGTTTAGGTGTTCTATTCTCAAAGATCCTTTATATGATTGGTTGTACAATAGGTGTAGTTCAAGACCTTATTTAGTAGCACGCATGTTTTTCAACATGTCAATTAGTTCATTTTTTAGTTTTGATCTTGTAACTAAAGTTGGAAAATGTTATTTTGTCACAATGGAAGTTGTTTTTCCTCTCTATAACACCTTTCACATGTGATTTTAACTCTCCTCTTATGGTGAACCGTTCATAGAATGATCCTTTAATTTAGATGCTTGTATGGACCATTAATTTTTCCTATTTTTTTACAATGTTTTCAAATAGTGGAGCACACCAATGAAGTCACCATGCTTATTCAGGGCTACCAAGATTGGAGGTTAAAGGTGCAATGCAAACCACACCAATTTGTGTATTTGTACTTATTCTTTTTGTCTTTGTTGATTTGAAGTTATTTGCATTATCATCATTCATTTTATTGATTTCCTTTTATGGAATCAAAGTGTTTTGCAAGTTTTAATGGCATTCCAACAAGTCACTTCAAAGGCAAGGTGGCTATTTCCTTTTCTTGAATCCACAATTGTCTCCTTTTAAAGTGCATGGACTTCTTATGCAAATAACTACTCTTCCTTGTCCACTTAACAAAACATATAATCTATCATTTTTGTTGTTTGTAGCTTGTTGCCATTTTTATTGCATGTGTATGGTACTTATTTCAAATCTTCTAGGATGTATGGTATTTCAAATTTGCACTAAGGTGCATTCACAATCGGGGTACACAAAAAGATTATCTCATTGCAAAATTGTTTTGAACTTCAACTTTGATTGATTTTTATGACTTGTATAACCTACAAGTTCCATCATTTTTATTGTTTTATTAGATAGGAATGTACCTTACTGTTAAGGCCACTTGATAATACATTATGCCAAAATGTAGTTTTTATGACTAGGACATTTTACAATTATTGTCCTAGTGTAGTCACATAGTTGTAATGCATTTTGAATCATTTCCATTTTTACAACTATGGTCAAAATTATAACTACATGACTACAAATATATGACTATAGATATTTACAACTATAATTATGACTAGTGATTAATAATCGTGTGCATTTAAAGTTGACCTTATGTGTAAAGCATTTTTGTGAAAATTAACACATTGTCATTCATGTAAATGACATCTTAAATTCATTTAGATTTTTTTGTGGATTAATCGCATAAATATGATTTTCAAAATTCTTCTATCAATGCATGTAGACAAATGTAGTTTAATTTAATTTACTATACTTTGACCAAGTTTAACGTAATTTTCTCTAATTTAACCTAATGTAGTTTAGTTTAACCTAGTTTAATTTAATTTTGTTTAATTTAGTCTAATTTTTCTAATTTATTTAGTTTAGCCAAGTTAAATTCATTTATCATAATCTAACTTATTTAAACCAAGTTTAGCCAATTTTATCCTTGTTTTGCCTAAGAAGCCTAATTTAGCATCATTACCTTAATTTAGCCAAATGTAACCAAATTTAGTCAATTGTAACTAAATTTAGTCAAGTTTAGGTAAGTTTTGCCAAGTTTCAACTAATTTAACCTAAATAACTTAGTTTATCCCAATTTATCCTAACTAGTTATGTTTAGCCAAAATCAACCAATTTTAGCTTAAGTACTTTAGTTAAGCTTAATTGAACTTATTTAAACCTATGTAGTTTAATTTATTTTTATATTATCCTACTTTAACCAAGTTTAAATTAGATATTTAATTTAGCCTAATTTATTCTAGATGTATCTTGTGTTAATATAATTTATCCTAGTTTAGCCATGTTTATCCAAGTTTATCCAAGTTTAACCTAGGTAGCCCTTTTTATCCTATTTCAATCACGTTTATCCAAATTTCACCAATTTTATCCTAATTTAGTTTCATGTTTAACCAAAGTTATCATAGTTTATCATAGTTTAACCAAGTTTAACCATTTTTTCAAGTTTAGCTTAGTTGAACCTAATTTAATTTAGCCTAAATAGCCCTAGGTTACCTAGATTTAACTTAGAAAAGCCTAGGTTAACTTAGGTTACTCTTCTAAGTAGCCTAGGCTAAGCTAAGTCAACCTAGGTCACCCTAGGCTAACCTAGGTTAATTTAGACCACAAAATTTAATGTTTAAACTTTGGTGGTAACTAAATTTATTACAAAAAATAGTTCTGGTGCAATGGTTAAGAACTTGAACCCCCAAAATGAAGGTGAGGGGTTCAAATCCTCTCACTTGCAACCTAGATACAACCTAGGTGTCTAACCCATGTGGTTAACCCTAGGCTTAGAATTTTGTTTAACTAGCCTAGGTAGCCTACATTAAGCTACCTAGGTTGGGCAACCTAGCATTATTTGACTCGCCTTTGGTTGACACGTGATGCTAGACTATTGGGCCAAAAATGTAAATTTTCTTAATTCTTGGTGCCATGTTGCATGTTATGGCCATTAGATGTGTTTCCATGACTATGTCCATTATGACTACAATCATAAGGGACATAGTCACAAATGGTGTTTATGACTACACCATGTATATGATTTGTGATAAATACAATGTGAACACTTGGACTATGTAGTCATGTAATCATGTCCAATTGTATATGGTGGTTAGGATTATAAAACTAATCATTTTAAAATTCTAATGATCATTTCATCATTCTATTTCATTTAGGTGTAGTGATATCTTGGGTTTGAAAATAAAGAACAATAGGAGTAGAAAGTGAAACACACTTTTATAATTTTGGTAATGATGATATGATCATTAGAATTTTAAAAAACACTTGCAAGTGATAGTACAAATAGACTATCAAATTCTTGTATAAACTTAACTCAATGAAGAAGCACAAAAGTTGAGCGAGTAAATGTTTTCAAGATTATGAAACAAAAATGCAAAAACAAATTATATAATAATGGAGACAATAATTTTAAGAAAAAATAAAAACTTGCATATAATCAATTCAAATTAAAAGCAACATGTTCAATTCGAACATACCATGCTTAAATCTTAAGTATATGAAAATTTAAGTCCAAAATGGTGATTGCACCAAAAATAGTAGACTTTTTAAAATATCTCTAATATTGGTAGAAATAAATCTTATTTGTTCAATCTAGAGATCTTAAATGGTAGATTGCAACTTATCATAGAAAATTTGGTCCTCAAACATAAATGAGATAATTTAATAGTAAGATTTTAGTAAATATTTCCAATAAGTTTTTTTGATAATAAATTTTGATAATAAAAATCAATCAAAGGTTTATATTGAAAAAAATCTAAAAATCATTTTAGACCTTTAACATCATCTTCCTTCATGTTTGTGATTACATCCTTGTGATCATTATTTTAAGTCATAGCACTTTACTAAAAATTAAAATGTATTATGTCCTAATAAATGGTTTTACAACATTTTAAAGTTCTATAGTAATTATTAAAGGTAAAAACTCTTTTAGAATACTTGAAAATATTCTAGAAGAAATTCTTAAATCTATGACTCCATATATGATTAATTTTGTGATCATACTGGACATTATGTGACTAAAAGCAATTAGTTGTAATAAATAATTGTTTAGGATAGGAAGTCATTGAATGTTTGACATGGCATTTTTCACCATATATATAGTCATTAAGGACAAGTCATACATAATGTTGAAGTGTCATATAATGTTCAAATGGCTAGAATATGATTGGTAGACACTAGAAATTACTCAATTTTATACCTATTATTATTATAAATTTTTTTAATAGGTACATAGGTAATAGGTCTAGGTAGTTCGAAAAAGGCAAGTAGGTAGGTAGTAGGTTAACCTACCTAACCTATGTAACCTACCTACCTAATTACCTTACTTTAGCCTACTTACTTTAACCCTTTAGGAATGCACATAGGTTGCAAGTATTAGGATTTGAACTCTTCACCTTCACAATGATAAACCAAGTCCTTACCACTAACCTCCAACATCAAAAGGTGTTCAAGTTTTATTGAGTTTTTTATTTCAGATGTTTATTTCATATTTCTACGAGACTATGAGGTAGGCAATTGGCAAGTTGTAGGATGATAGGTAAAAGATAAGTAGGTAGGTAAGTAGACAAGTTGAAGAGGTAGGTAGGTGGGTGAGTGGGTAGGTAAATAAGTGTGTGGGTCAGTAGGTAGGTTATAGATGTGTGGGTGGGTAAATAAATAGGTGCATGGGTGAATGTAAATAGGTAGGTGGGGGAGGTAAGGTTGTCTATGTTCATATCAAACAACTTCTGGTCATTTTTTAATCATTGTAATGACATGAATTAATTGGACATCCACATCATTTTGTCATTAATCATGGATGCCATATAAATGAAATAAAAGTGATGAAAATTGACACCTTCCATCTTCATACCACTTCATCATCATCTATTAGTCACATGCTTCATTAATATATGATTATGACTTTTTACACATGGGATTCAAAGTAATAGTTTAACTAAAGTCATACATATAGTTATTTAGGACTTGTACTCATAGATTTCTTGGTTAAACAAAGGACTTAATCCCTTCTAATGATAACTCCCCCAAGCATAACTTACAAAATGACATGGCATATCAAACGTCCATAATAGCCTTAAAGCCAATGGTTGAGTTTATACTCTAGACAATAGAACTATCATTTCCCCTTTTAAAACAATGACTTTAGGACCACATAGGCCAGATTACAAAGATGTGATCTAAGATGAAGCCTAGGGGATAATGTTAAGGGTAGAAAATCTTTCTAGACTACTTAATCTTACGGGCCTCCTAATAAGTATGTAGTTACTAAAAGTAAACATATTTATCATCTTTTAGTTTATTTAGAACATGAAGCCACTCGGTTAATTAGCCTATGGGAATGGGTGATTGGTATTTGTTTACTAATCAATTAAGAGATATTTGTGAAAAGATTATGATAAAGACATATTTTTGTGAGTGGAATGTGGACCTTATTGGTTCACAAAAGAAGGGGATTAAGAGGAAGATTCCTCTCATTCTTATAAAAGGAGATTATGTAGAAATGAAGAAGAGGTTGTATGTTGGAAATAAAAGTAGTGCAAGGGAATGTGTGAAGGTTATGGAACTTTGTGTGTTTTGTTTTGCTTTTATTTTTCTTCTTTGTCTTCACTTCCCCCTTAGAATGATAATTTTTCATCTATGTTTGATGTAGAATACTATAGCTTTCAAATTGTTTTATTTACTTTCTTTGTTTTTTTCTTTGGAATTTGTTCTTTAGAAATTAATAGTTTGTTGGAAGGCAATTGGAATAAGATGGTAGGAGTAGTTTGGAGACAATTGGTGGAAGATTACAACTTTAATGGGGTAGATAGACTGTGGTAATGGTACTTTTGGTTTAAGGAAGCACTTTCTAGGAATTGGAAGGTAGTAACCTTCCAGCTTCCTTCACATTTATTCATTTTAGATTTCACAATAACTCATAATCCTAAAGTTTTTTTACCTGATTTTGGACTTTAAAGGTAAGACCACCCTCCCAAAGGTAGTCCTCTTCCTCTTTTGTGTTTTCCTTTTAATAATTTATTTTTTTGTTCAGTAGTTTCTTATCTTGATAGTAGTAGGATTACCAAGTCCCTAGTAACACAATAATTTTAGGTTTTGTAGCAACCTCAGACCTTAAATCTACCTCCATGTTGTTTTTAGTATCCTACTTTTCATTTTGATGATTGTTGGATGTAGCATGACAGTTTGAATCTTCATCGATCCTAGCAAAGCATAGTATTTAAATTTTGGTATAACGTAATATGGGAATGCATCCTACCATGCATTGAATCTTGCCTAGTAGAAATACTTGTCCTTTTGGTAACTTATAAATGTTTGGTTGAACATTTTGGTAAGATTTAACGTTTGTGCAACTCTCATTGCTCCAATTTATTCGTCTTGGCCTTTTGTTAATAGATCAATCTAGTTTTGTACTTTCATGAAAGCGTGTTCCATTTTCAAGGTTTCAAACTTTGCCATTCAATAATGGTAAAAATTGACAATCTTTGATTTCTTCTAAGGGCCTTCATCTCTTGATTTAGATTCTTATACTCTTCTTAACTCATGGGAGAATCTTGTTTCATCTCCTAAATGTTCTTTTGCAAGAGCTCATTTTTTTCGGTAGATTACCTTAGGTCCACCTTTTTTTTCAACCTTTCACTCAAGGTAGAGTTCTCTTATTCTATCCTTTGTGCTTGTATTTTGCTAACTTTAGTTCTTTATCAATCTTGCTAATAAAAAGTAAAGGAGGAACCTATAATAAATTTCTAGTATTTCTAGATTTTTATTTGGCAACTTGATTAATTAACTTCCAATAGGCTTGTTGGTAGGTCATCTAGTTTTACAAGGTCATTAGTCAAAAAACATCTATGCACCTCTAGTCTTGTTTTGTTATCATGTTCTTTTAACACATGTCTTCATTTGAATCCTCATTTATTAATTTTGGTAGTTGTAATGTAAGGTCCATGAGGAACTAGTTCTTTGATAAAATGTCCATTGTCTGGGCATGGCCAAGTTTTGGTTCCTTACCAAGTTCATCTTGCTTCAATTGTGTGCATGTCAAAAGATCATGTAACATGCTATATAGGTTATTGAAAAAATTTATAGACCAATTGATGTACTTCTGCTAATTTGCCATTGCAACATAAGCATGAGCTTTTTGCTCACATATGTTCCTCAACTCCCCTTGAACCAAATTGCTTGGATATTGATAAACATCAACATTCAAGCGGCATATTTGCCCTTCAACTAGGAAGGATTTCCCACCCTTCTTTATGCACAACCACATTTGAAACCACCATCATTGTACACATCAAGTTGTTGCACCATCTAGTTGTTTAATCAATCCAAAGGCTTGTTGATTCTAATTTGTGGAAAACACAACATATTCCCTACCATTTTTTCAATAATGAACATTGGAACATCTCCACTACCAATTCTATAATTTATGAGTTGAACTAAACTATAAATTACAAAAACTCAGAAGATGTATGGCCCCCAACAACACACAAGTATGAAATCAAAAATCCCATTTTGCATGACCCACTTGACATCCTTGCTAGCTACCCATATATGGAACTTGTCCATCTCATGGAAAACAAATTTCCCTTCCCTAAGAAAATCACTATCACTTTCTTTCTTGTCTACCTTTCTAATTGTAGTGTTTTTAAAAAAATCTAGTAGTCTATATTTTTCTTCTTCTAGCCTTTTCAACTAGAATAGCCTAGTTTCTAGCCATCTTTTTTGCCTTACTCACACTTCCCTTCATTCTACTTTCAAGGAAACTAAAAGCAAAAGAAATACAAACAAAATGTGAAGGAGAATGAAACTTTTCAATAGGAGGAAAAAACAGGGTGGTTTCTTTCTTTAGGAGTTGGTACAAATGGAAAAGTCATTCAAAAATGTTCTAGTGCTTGTTGGTGAATCATTAGATATCAAAATAATGTACAAAAATATTCAAAATATGGTGATTGTTGATTAAGCACCACTTGAACAAAAAGGCACATGCTTTGGATCTTAAACTTTGGGTATTGATTCTAGAAGCATCCAATCAAAATCTTATTGGATTGTAGGGAAATTTCATCTAAGGCCCTATTGTTGGATGAAATTTCACCAAATTCAAAAAAATGACTTATGATACTAAAAAATTGGAAACTATGGATTCCAATTTTGTGGAATTAGTAGGAGATTATAGTTTTCTAGAATTGGTTAAAAACAAAATTCCTAATAATTATCCATAATAAATAGACTTTTGTTTTGTGGATTCAATAGCCATTTTCATTAACTAGCTATCCTTCTCTAGGGTGTTTGCATGCTACAATGGACCCAAGAAACTGTCACAATGTTATAATTTTTAGTATAAACAAAATTTGAAAATTTTGGGAACATGATTAGAAAAAGAAAAATGGTCAAAAGGTGTAATTAAAGGTGGTTCACATTTTGATCTATCATTATGTTGTGAAATTCATGTTAATAAGAATAATGTCATAGTCCTTTGGAGTACATTTGTAACATGTAATTACCAATAACATAACCATTGTTTTTACAAAAGGACTAAAAAGTACTTATTTTAGTTGGAATTTTTCAATAAAAATTTACACATTAATGTATATATGTACAAAAAAAATCTTCCATCAATTTTTTTTCAAATTGACTTAAAATCATGAAGTTTAAATTTAAATTAATTATAAACCTTTGGTAGTACTGTAGTGCGAAATTAGGTCGCTGCGCAAAGCTAAACACTAGCTGATCTTGAGGTTTAGATTGCCTGATCAGCCGTCATCTTATTACGGCGCCCCATTAACTACTGCATGGAGTTGCATGGCTTGCTTGGTATTTGCTGGTGTGTGCTGAGTGGTCCAAGAAAATTGGTGGCTGGAAATTATGAGGAAGGATGGAACCGAATTGATGGAGCAAGCAATGGCGGCAGATGGTGGGAGCCGGATAGAACGGAGTGGCAGGAGATTCGGGAGGCTTCAGGAGGAAGCTAACGGAAGTGTGGTGAGCTTTTGGGTAGCTCTAAAAACGAGGAGGAGGAGGATAATTGGGGGGGGGAGATGATCAGCTGATTTTTGGAGATTTTTGGG